>ERZ724517.45-NODE-45-length-65293-cov-8.847175_pt1 | contig 65293 bp, 71 predicted proteins | sample MGYA00376050_ERZ724517 | MGnify/ENA primary metagenome ERZ724517 (study PRJEB28724, sample SAMN07190886) | activated sludge metagenome | isolation source: activated sludge of sewage treatment plant in Hong Hong | place: USA: Christiansburg, Virginia | collected... | reverse complement strand
GCGCATGCGTCAGGCGCTGGCGGCTGTTTGCCCGCGAACCACCTCGTTGTGCAGCTGCGCCAGGCGCAGGGCGTCATCGGCTGTCGGCGGGGCGTCGTGCGATTCCCAGCGACTGCGCCGGGGTTGTGGGATGCTGGTGCGGCGGGCGATCTCGGACTGAGAAAGCCCGGCCGCGCGCAGCTCGCGGATCAGCTGGGTCGTGGTGCTCATGGCTTGTCACTCTATACGTTGCCGCATAACCGTGCAAGTCTTTCACGCATCGGACCCTCGTGCATATTCAGGGAATGATTACGCGCAAGCTCCTCCGCAAACTCATGGACGGGGCCGGCCTCAATCCGAACTCGCTGGCGAAGGCGACCGGTGGCCGAACAAAGCAGCCGCAGATCTTTCGGTTCTTATCGAACACGTCGATGGAGCCGAAGCGTTCGACGCTGCTCCCAGTTGCCGAATACTTCGGCATCTCAGTTGAAGCCTTTTTTGACGAAGAGCTGGCCGAGCAGCTGCTCGCCGATCTCAAGTCCTCAAGGGACCGGGCATCAACAGTTCGTCACGATCAAGCTGAAACGAACCTGAATAACACCCCCCCGGCTCAGGGGGGCGCGGTCATCGGCCAGACACATTCGACTACATTCCGCATCCCAAGCATTCAGTGGGCGGATCTCTTGAGTACGGATTTGGTGGGGCTATTCCAAACGCAGATGGCTGATGACTCCATGGCCCCCGAACTACCCAAGGGTTCGACCGTGGCCTTCATGGCCGGCATCGAGCCGCGGGCGCAAGACTTCGTTTTGGTGAAAGACGGCGACGACAACCTCTACGTGCGCGAAATGCGCCAGGGTCGGCCGGGCCGGCGCTGGCAAGCCTATGCGCTGAACACTGCATATTTGCCGCTCGACAGCGAAAACGACTCGCTCGAGGTCCTGGCCGTGTTCCACGGACGCCTCGAGCGCCGCTCCACCAAGTAGCGCGCCAGACCACCGCCACCAACCCACCGTTACCGGTGGGTTTTTTTCGGCCGGACCGGTTATTTATGCGCCGGTGTATTGCCGTGCGTAATGCGCTGGCGCATACTTTCCATTCTCGCCGGTCGTCCGGCTTTCGATGGGGAGTCGCCTTGAACAACATCAACCGCGCCCAGCGCGCCTATGACAACGTGGTCCCGCTGCACGGTCCCAGACCTGCAGAGAACGAGGCTTTGCAGTGCGCCGCCACGGCGTACCTCGAGGCCCTGATGGGCGGCCAGAGCACCGCGCGCATGCCGCTGGCCGGCGTCACAAGAAACGCCGACATCGCCGTCCTGCTGACGTGGATCTCCGAGGATGCCGCCGCCCGGCTGCTGGCCGCCTGCTCGGCCGCCATGACCGGCCGCGACACCGAATGCGTGGCCCTGCTCAAGTCGTTCGCCGCCCAGGCCGCGGCCGAGTACGCAGCTGACAACTTCGAGGTGTGGCTGTGAGCCCCTACTACTTTTCCAGCATCGTCGACGAGGTCCGCGCCAAGCACCAGACCGTCGACGACATCCCGCCGCCGCCCCCTGTCGTCGAGAAGCCGGTCGAGTACCCGGCCGGCGAGTGGTTGCTGTGGGTCGCGGTGGCCGTGATGTCCGTGCTGGCCTGCATTTTTTCACCCAACTGGGTCACCCCATGAGCTACCTCGCCGCGTATGTGCTCGTCAGTCTGCTGGGCTGCGCGGTGTGGTTCTGCCTTTCACCTTTCACCCAAGAGGATCAAGACGATGGACGACGAACTACTGACCTATCGCTACCCGCGGACGCTGCAACAGGCGTTCGGGTGGCGCACATCCACCCAGCTGGAACCCATGAATGCGAAGAAAACGACGCGGCCATCGGGTCGCTTCGTGCGTTTCGTGCGCGCCGCTCGTGACTGGTGGAGTGCCCTGTGAACGCAACAACACAACTTGAATCCATGGAGCTGGTCGAACAGCGCCAGTCCCAGCCGGTCGCCCTGGCGCCGGCCTCTTCATCGCCCGCGGCCATCATGCAGCTGGCCATCCAGCAGGGTGCCCCGGTCGAGACGATCGAACGCATGTGGGCGCTGCAGGTGGCCTACGAGAAGCGCGAGGCCGAGCGCAAGTTCAATGAAGCGTTCGCCGCCTTCAAGGCCCACGCCGTGCGCGTCATCAAGAACCGGCAGGTCACGGACGGCCCGCTGAAAAACAAGAAGTACGCCGAGCTGTTCGCGGTGGTTAACGCCGTGACGCCGGCCCTGTCCGAGCACGGCCTGAGCGCCTCGTGGAAGCTCACCAAGGATGAGAAGGACTGGATCGAGATCACCTGCGTGCTCAAGCACAGCGGTGGTCACTCCGAATCCGTGGCGATGGGTGGCCCGCCCGATGCTGGCGGGGCCAAGAACGCGATCCAGCAGCGCGCCAGCACGGTGTCCTACCTCGAACGCTACACGCTGAAAGCCATCCTCGGAGTGTCGGAGCAGGAAGACGACGACGACGGCGGCCGTGGCGCAGAAGACCTGCGGTTCACGTGGATGACGAAGGTCAACGAGGCCACGAACACCGAAGATCTGAACCGCGTTGTGCGCGAAGGCGTCAAGGTCCTGCAGGCCGCCCGTGACGTAGAGGGCTACTCGATCTTCCAGCGCGCCGTCACCGCCCGCCGCGAGGATTTCAAGGCGGAGGCCGGGGCATGAAACCGAGCAACTTCATCCGTTTCCGCTGTTCGTCGATCGGCAAGCTGATGACCGCGCCGAAGCTCAAGAGCGAGGTGCTGTCGGTCGGTGCGAAGACCTACATCCGCGAGCTGGCCGCGCAGGAGATCTTTGGCGTCGACTTCGAGGTGTCGAGCAAGCCCATGGAGAAGGGGCTGCGCGTCGAGGATGCCTCGATCTGCCTGCTCAACCAAGTGCGCGGCCTGGCGCTGTCGAAGAACGCCGAGCGCCGGGCTGATGACTACATCACCGGCGAGTGCGACCTGTTCGATACCGAACGGCGTCGCGGCCATGACCTGAAATCCTCGTGGTCGCTGGCCACGTTCCCGATCACCGAGGTCGACTGCGAGAACTCGCTGTACGAGTGGCAGATGCGCGGCTACATGCGGCTGTGGGATGCCGAGGAGTGGGAAGTCAACTACGCGATGGTCGACACCCCAGACAACCTGATCGGCTACGAGCCGCTGTCGATGCACCTCGTCAGCCATATCCCCGAGCACATGCGCCTGACGACTTGGCGCGTGCGGCGCGATCTGGCGAAAGAGCTGGAAATGGTCGAGAAGGTCAAGCACGCGCGCCTGTACTTCGCCGAAGTCATCGCCGAGTTCGATCGATCGCACCGCCTCGAGGTGGAGCCACCACCGAAGCCAACAGCGCCCGCTGTTCCCCCCCAGGCCAGCGCACCCGCGCGGGCCGCTCTCCCTGAATCCATCTTCTGAAAGAACTACATGGCATCTTTGAACAAGGTTCACATCATCGGCAACGTCGGGAAAGACCCCGAGCTGAGATCCACGCCCAGCGGCACGCAGGTGTGCGTGCTGTCCGTCGCCTCATCGCGCAGCTGGAAGGACAAAACCACCGGCGACAAGATGGAGGAAACCGAGTGGCACCGCGTGGTGTTCTATGACCGACTGGCCGAGATCGCGGCCAAGTACGCGAAGAAGGGCAAGCCGATCTACGTCGAGGGCCGCCTGAAAACCCGCAAGTGGGACAAGGACGGCGTCGAGCACCACACCACCGAAATCATCGTCGAGAACCTGCAGCTGCTCGGCGGACGCGAGGATGCGGCGCCGGCTACCGATCGACCTGCCGCACGCACAGAGCGGCCAGCCGCAGCCGCAGCCCCAGCACGCCGCCCAGCTGCTGCGTCGACCAGCTTCGACGACATGGACGACGACATCCCGTTCTGACCCACCCCACCACCACCGAAAGGAAGCAATGAACACCCTGACACCCCGCACCTTCGCGGACACCATCAACGCCCTGCGTTTCGGCACCCTGTCCGACGAACTGAGCGACAAGCTCAAGGATCTGGTCGCCTCGTGCGCCACCACCGGCCGCAACGGCTCCATCACCTTGACGCTGGCCTTGAAGCCCGGCAAGGGCGGCCAGATCGAGGTCTTCGACGAGATCAAGGTGAAGCTGCCGAAGGAAGAGAAGGGTTCGAGCCTGATGTTCGCCACCCCCGAGAACAACCTGCAGCGCGAGGACCCGCGCCAGATGCAGCTGCCCGAGCTGCGCCGCGTCGAAACCAGCAATGCCAGCGCCGACGTGCGCAAAGTCAGCTAACCCCACCACCGAGGACGACCAATGACAGACACATCAACCGCCGTCGAGGCGATCGAAGCCCTGGCGCTGAAAAGCCAGATCCCGCGAGTCGCGGATGACGGCTGCGAAATCCCGTTCGTGATCGTCAACGACAACCAATCCATCGCGGATCTGGAAACGCTGCTCCCTGCTCCGACTCGCAAGCGCGGCAACACGGTGCTGCGCGACGAGGCCAGCTTCTGCAAGTTCGTGCTGACGCACGCGGGGACGAGCACCTGCGTCTACGGCGCCAAGAACCCCCCGGCCTTTGAGGCCGTGTTCAATGACCACAACCGCCTCGAGCCCGGCTGGCGCGATCACAGAGCGTCTTATCCGTGCCCGCTGTCGGTCGAGTGGTTGAAGTGGACCGGCGCCGATGGCAAGCAGATGAAGCAGGCCGACTTCGCCAAGTTCATCGAGGACAACGCGCTCGATTGCCGGGCCCCCGATTCGGCCACGATGATCGAAATCAGTCGCACGCTCGAAGCGAAGAAGAAGGTCAACTTCGCCAGCGGCATCCGCTTGTCCAACGGCGAGAACGAGCTGACGTTCGAGGAAACGATCACCGGCACCGCCAGCAAGGGCAAGGTGCAGATCCCTGAGCTGTTCACGATCGGCATCCCTGTGCTCGACGGCGGCGCCGTGTACGAGGTGACGGCCCGCCTGCGCTACCGCATCGGCGATGGGACGCTGACGATGTGGTTCGACCTCGTGCGCCCGCACAAGATCATGGAGCACGCGGCCAATGAGCTGTGGCAGCGCATCGAGACGGCCCTCAACGTGACCGTCTTCAACGGCGGCTGATCGACTGCCCCGGTCGTCCAGGCCGGGGCCCCTCCACCTACCTGACTCACACCCAATGAGCGAAATTGCATTCCCCGAAATCATCGAAAGTGCGGTCGACGCGAAGCCAGCTCCCGCACTGGTCCCAGCCCTGGTGACGATCAAAGACGCGACCCTCGCGCAGTTCACGCGCACCGAGGCAGATCTGCGCACCCTCGCCGCCAAGTTCGACAACGTCGCCTTCGACGTGGCCACCCCCAAGGGGCTGACCGCCGCGAAGCAGGCCCGGCAGGAGATCCGCGACGCGCGGTTCACGGTGCAGCGCATCGAGAAGAACACGAAGGCCGAGCTGAATGACCTGAAATCCACCGTGTCGGACACGGCCGCGGCCCTGATCGCCATCATCGAGCCGGCCGAGACGAACGCCCACAACCAGATCAAGGCCCACGAGGAGAAACTCGCCGCCGAGAAAGCCGAGCGTGAGCGCCTGGCCGCGGAGGCCGAACGCATCGAGGCCGAGCGCCTGGCAGCCCACCATGCCGGGCTGGTGAAGTTGCGCAGCTACCCCGAGCTGGCCCGCGGCCTGACATCAGAGCAGATCCACAAGGGCCTGAGCTTCCTGTTGGACATGACGTTCGGCCCAGAGTGGGAAGAGTTCTGCGACGAGGCCGCCGAAGCGCGCGACACGTCGATCGCCCGCCTGAGCGAAATGCACGCCGCGGCGCTGAACCGCGAAGCCGAAGCAGCCCGCGTCGAAGCCCAACGCGTCGAGAACGCCCGCGTCGCCGCCGAGCTGGCCGAGACACAGCGCAAGCTCGACGAGCAGGCTGCAGCGTTGAAGCAGCGCCAGGACGACATCGACCGGGCCGAGCGTGAGAAGCAGGCCCAGCGCGACGCCGAGGCAGCCGCGGCTAGGTTTACAACCACGCCGGCCGAGGTTTACAACCCAGCCCCCGAGGCTTGCAGCTCATCCGCGCACGACAACCAGGCTTGTGACTCACCAGTCGCCGAATCTGAGCAGCAAGCCGACCCGTCCGAAGCCCTGCAAGCCGTCGCGGCGCAGTCTCTGGACATGCCGGAAGCTGCCGCGCTCGACCCGCGCGAGGCATGGGCGGAGTTCGAGGGGGCGCTGCTGCGCGTCATGCCGAAGATCCAGAAGCACGCCGCGGCCGGTGATCTGTGCCGGTTCATCGCATCGCTTGAGCGGATGCGCGAGGTGATGGCGTGAGCACGGAAGACAACAGCGGGCCAGCGTTCCCGACTGATAGCGAGCACCAGTCAGGCCCGAGCACGTATCGCTACTCTGGAATGACGCTGCGCGACTACTTCGCGGCGATGGCGATGCAGGCTGTCGCCACAAATCCGACCGGGGCAGAGAGCTTCACATTCGACGATCGAGCGAAGTGGGCTTACCAACAAGCCGACGCCATGCTGAAAGCGAGGGCAGCATGAGCGACCTACACGACGCAATCATGAGTCTCGATCCGCCTGAGTCGGCCTCCGACTTCGGCGACCGGCTCGATGAGCAGTTGGCTGCGGCCTACAGGCGCGGTTTTCGGGCCGCGCGCCTTGCTGCGGCAGAGCTTGTGAGCGCACAGCCCGCCGCGCCTGCTGAACCGAAGGGTGCTGATGGCCTGCCAGTGTCGGCGCCGCGCTTGTACGCCGACGAGGAACCACCCGAGCCCGCCGCGAGTGCTGAACTCTCGTGCAATGCCTGCGTGACGTGCGGGCAACCCGTGGACGCCGCGCACTCAGTGGCACCGGAGCCGGTGGCGTGGATTCCGCGTGAACGCAAATCCGGCCAATGGATATTGGAAGACGCAGCCGACAACCCGAATGAGCCGATACACGAGGCTTGCTATTACAAGCAACCTGTGTTCGCCCACCCGCCCCGAGCGCCGCTACAAGACGAACACCCGTACACCTACGCCTCGACGCAGGCGACCAATTGCGCGGGGTGCGGTGAGTACAAGCACACGCCGCTTCGCATTGACGCGATGGGCGGCTATGTCTGTCTGACGTGCATCGACGGCAAGCTGGGCACGCTGCTTGGCGAGTTCGGGTATCCGCCCCGAGCGCCGCTGACGGACGACGAAGTGGACCTGCTTTGGCGCAAAGCCTATGCAGACCATTGCGGAACAACGATGTCTTTTGACTGGTTTGAAGCAGGCGTTCGCGCACTCGAAGCCCGCATCAGCGCCCACGGGATTGGAGGCAAGTGATGATTGCGCTCGAAAAATACGAAATGCCCGCTGGCTTCGGCGGCATTCCGTGGGTGTCCTGCCGCCCGTTCGTCGAGAACAGCCGGGCGATGCTTATCCATCGCGTGCGTCACGTCACGACACACAAGATCGGGCCGAAATATGCGCCGCACCTCGGTGTGCACGGTTGGTGCGGGAACGTAGCGACAGGCACGAAGAAATTCACGTTCCTCGATTCGCCGCCAGCAGGGCGGATCGTGTGTGCAAGGTGCGAGGACGCGGCCGTTGGCGCAGGACTTCCAGCGTCAAGCGAAATCGCTGGGGGCCATGTCCACACAGGTGGCGTTGTCGCAGTGATGCGGTGCTGCCAGCAGGAAAAGGGAGCCGCGAAATGACCGACACCGAACAAGTACCGCTCGAAGCCTTGCGAGCAGAGGCCGCTTGGCAGTTCCGTGGTAACCGAAACCCGAGGTGCCCTCATTGCGGGGATGAGTACGACGTGAGCGAGCACGGGACGTTTTGCATATACGAAGAAGGCCAGCACGAACTGACGTGCCCGAGTTGCGAACTGAGCTTCACCGTGCAAACAGTTGTGTCTTACTCGTTCAACACCGACGAACAGGAGGACGCATGACCGACACCACCCTGATACAGCGGCTCTCAGACGAGGCCGACCTGTGCCGCAATGACGGTGCGACAGACGTTGCCAAGCTGCTCGATGACGCCGTGTACGAGATCGTCCGGCAGACGAACAACGCGATGCAGTTGAACTTGCAAGTCGAGGCGCTGCGGGCTGATGCGGAGACGTATCGGGCTGCGCTGAACGTGATCGCCGAACGTCAAAACAGCGATTGGCCTGATCGCTGTCAAGCATTGGTGAACACGGCACGCGCCGCGCTGCGCCAGGAGCAACCCGACCATATTCCTACGCGCGGGGAAATGGTCGGGATCACCGGGGAGGGTGGGCAGTGAGCCTGATCGTTTACAGAATTCAGGACTCCGATGGTCGCGGCCCATTCCGCCCCGGCTTCTCGCACTGGTGGGTAGAGGAACGCGACGACCACAAAAACCTAGTCCCGTGGTTTCAGGAGTTCGGCCGGCACGCGATCCCGCCAAACAATCTGCACACGGGATGCGGCTGTCGGACGCTTGACCAGTTGCGCAGGTGGTTCACTCGCATCGAGTATTCCCGCCTGTTGGCCTATGGCTTCCATGCCGTCGAGATTGGCGCGGACAGCGTGCTACACGAGAGCGGAATCCAGCTCCTGTTTCAGCGTGCAAAGCCGCTGCGCATCGATGTCGTCCCGTTTGATCTGTATGCGAACGCAGAGGTGGGGCCATGACCGATCGCCTCACCCCCGCCGAGCTGGTGACGGCCACCGGCAAGCGCCGCGCCGCTAGCCAGGCCGCGGTGCTGGCGCGCATGGGGGTGCCGTTCACATTCCTCGGCCGGTCGGTGCTGGTCGACCGGGCCGTGGCCATGGCGCATGCCCTGTTGCCCAACGCGCGGCCGACGGAGCCGCCAACATTGGCGGTAGACACGAGGCGCACGAACCCTGGGCTTGACGCATGGCGGGCCTCGCGGACACCAGACCCGGAGATTGCCACCTATCGTGCAGAGGTTGATGCGGCATACCGTGAGGCTGCGCCAGAGCGCAGGCAAGTCGCTCGTGGAGCGAATCGGGCAAAGCGGCGGGCTGATGAGCTTCGACGCACGCCCCCGTGGGCCGACCATGATTTGATACGAGAGGTCTACGCGGAGGCTCGCCGGCTGACCCGGCAGACAGGGGTAGAGCACCACGTCGATCACGAGATCCCCCTTCGCGGGAGGTTGGTGTCAGGGCTCCATGTGCACACCAATCTACGCGCCATCCCTGGCGGGGAGAACATCCTCAAAGGCAATAGGTTCGATGAGGTCGCCCAATGAATCCCGACCTGACCGACGCCGAGATCGACGACATCTGCGACGGCTACACGCAGAACGCGGCGAAGTGCCGGTTCCTGCGATCGCTCGGCCTGACCGTGAAGCGCAAGCCGAACGGTCGACCGCTGGTGAACCGGGCGCACTACATTGAGGTGCGCAGCGGACCATCAGCGCCCGCTGAGTCGAGCGCCCCTCGTTCGGGCGGCATCATGTGGAGCGTTCCATGACCAGACCGAAGGACCGGGAATCGTCGCGCGGCCTGCTGCCGTGCATGGAGGCGCGTACCTGGGCCGACGGGGTGACGGTCACCTACCGCTACAAGCCGATCGGCGGGAAGTGGATCAGCCTGGGCACCGATCGCGCCGAGGCGCTGCGCCAGGTGGTGAACATGAACGGCGAGAACACCGACCGAGGCACGGTCGACGAGCTGTGGCGCCTGTACCAAGAGACGGCGGACTGGAAAGACCTGTCCCAGCCGACCCGCACCGACTACACCCAGTGCTCGAAGCATCTGCTCAAGACGTTCGGCAAGGCCAGCCCGGCGATCATCTGCCCGCCCGATCTCGCCCGGTATCTGCGCAAGGAACGCGCGAGCGCGCCGGTGCGCGGCAACCGCGAGCTGGCGCTGCTGTCGAACCTGCTGAATCTGGCCGTCGAGCGTGGCGACATCGCAACGAATCCGTGCAAGCAGGTGCGCCGCAACAAGGAGCGGCCCCGCAAAGAGGCGCCCGAGCCTGCCACGCTGGTGGACTTTCTCGCCTGGGCGCGCAAGCGCAAGGGGCAGGCGCACGTACTCGCCGGCATGGCCGAGTTCGCCGCCCTGACCGGGAACCGCCGCGTCGAGTTCCTGAATCTTCACTGGCCGCAGGTGGGCGACGTGGTGCGCATGGTCCGCGCGAAGCAGCGCGACCGGCAGACCGTCGAGGTGGTCGCCATCAGCGCGGCGCTGCAGCGGCTGCTCGACGAAATGCGCACGCTGGCGAAGGACAGCAAGGTCGGCGCCGTGTTCCCGACCATGAGCGGTAGCCCGTACACCGAGCCCGGATTCAAGGCGATGTGGTCGAAGCTGGTGAAGGCCGCGCTCGACGAGAAGGCGATCACTCGCCGGTTCAGCTTCCACGATTTGCGCGCCTACTACGTGACCCAGCACAAGGCTCAACGGGGCGCCCTGCCCGACCTGCACCGCGATCCAGGCACCACCGGCCGGATCTACGACAGGGCCAAAGAGATCAATCGTGGATCGCTGTGATTTCCCACGGTGGGAAATTTAGGCTGTTGGAATACACACCTGTAAAAGAAAACAGCCACGTAAGTGGCTGATTCTTCTAGCATTTTTGGGGTGGCTGATGGGGCTCGAACCCACGACAACAGGAATCACAATCCAAGGCATCGGATGAGCATTGGCGCGGGTTTCCGGCCTGTTCGTGGGAAATGGTGCCACATTTCAAGGCACGCAACGGCGCGGCTCTCCGGTGAGTCAATCCCACGTGCTCGCTCCCGCAACCTCCCGCAACCGCTCCCGCATCAGTCCCGAGTGCACGAGGCCCGGCATTCGCGGTACTGGCCAGCCACTTCGATCAGCTTCAAGGTCGTTTCACCGAAGCTCGGCCCGCTGAGGGGTGTCAGCGGTGGGCACGATGCTTGACGCAGCGGGGCCAGCTGCTGGGGCGCCGGTGAGGGCGGCATTGATGTTGCGCATGACGTCAGGGCCATGCACGCAATCACGGTAAACAGGCTTTTCGATGACTTCACGCTGCACCTCGCTGCGGATGGTTGTTGACTGGACCTTGATGCTGCTGATCGCCGAAGCAGCTGCATCGGCCGCGGCAGCGCCGGCAATCTGCGCCACCCGGTCGTCGCGCACGGACTCTGCGATGCACTTGTCCCGTCCGTCAGATCGCCCCTGCAGATAGGCGCCACCACAGGACACCGCGAAAGCGACCGCGGCCGCAAGGAGTAGGTACGGATTCATGCAATCCCTTGTGTGTAGCTCGCTCGCCCATCCTTGAAGGAGGCGGTCAGGACCTGGCAGCGCGGCCGTGGCGCAAAGCTGATGTGCACCCAGGTGCCTTCCCAGATGAGCTGGTCGAACTTCAACCGGTCCATCGCCGAGATCAGGCGCCGGGCGACATCCCGCGGCGAGCCGAAAGCCGGCGCTCGGAAATCGCAGGCATGGCCAGTCACGTGCTGGCTGTTGTAGGCGCCTCGCACCAGCGCGTTGACCGGTGGAGATCTGTACCCGCTGCTGATGAGGACCCGCGTTCCGAGCACCGTCCGAACCGACTGCATGCCGGGGATCAGCACGCTCTTGAGCACGGCAAGCACGTCGGGCGGCGGCGTGTTGTCGAGGCCGGCCCGATCGCCGGCATCGCTGTGCACGAACTCGGACAGGTGGAAGTCCGCCGTCACCCGTTCGTCGATCACGGCGCCACCTTGGGCTGCTCGACCAACCGGCCGAAGATCCCGAAGATCAGCAGCCCCATGGACACCCAGAACACGAGCGTCGGGGGGAGCGGATCTTTCAGGTCCTGCGGCATGACCTGCCAGGCGCCGAGGAGCGCGAAGGCGCCGGCCTGGGCCTGCACCGAGAACATGCGCCAAGCGCGCTTCCAGTTGGGGATGAGCTTCATTCCTCGCCTTTCGATATGTTGCATGCGACAAACCCGAGCACCAGCGCGATCACGGCCAGCGCCCCAAACACCCACATCACCACGTCATAGCTGAGATCGACCGTGACTCGAGGGCGCAGGACAGAAGCCATGCACCTCACGTCAGGGAAACATCCAGCGATCCAAGAGAGATCGGTCATGTCGTTGCGCTCCCGACCAGCGACTTGAAGGCGGCGACCATCGCGCCCAAGCCGCCGACCATGTAGACGGCCAGGAGGAACAGCAGCAAAAAGCCCAGTCTCGAGAAGGCGGCGCCGAGGCTCCCGAACAGCCAGCCTCCCGCGGTGGTCGCGGCGCGCTGCTGCATTGCGGCGCCAGCTGCAGACCAGAGAGCTGGATCACTGACAGCGGCTTTGATGCCCTCGGCGACGGCAGCGCACATCGTCGCGTGCATGGTTTCCCTGTCCATGATGTGTTCAGCCAGATAGTCGAGCTTCTCGTTGGGCGTCGCGATGATGGGGGGTTTCTGCTGGTTCATGTGCTGCTCTTTTTTTGTGCCCTCGCAGCCAGCGCGGCCACGTCGACGATGTGCTCACCATCGGGACCGATGGTTGCGAAAGGAAGGGTGTGCCGCCCCATGCGGTAGGCCACCAGCTTGGTAATTCCAAGGTCGAGAAGCGCCCGCAGCAGCTCGCGCAGATCGCGGCGCTGCCACTCGCCAGTGAAGAGCCAGCCCCATGCCTGCCCTGGCGGATCGCCCGGCACGAACACGACAAGCCCGCTGGCCTGAAACGCAGGGCGCACGTCGGACGCATCCGCCCCGCGGCATAACCGCAGTGCGATCACACGGCCGTCGATGCGCTGTGTCTCGATCACGGCTCATTGCTCTTTGATCTTGAAGTAGATCGTCCGGTCGTCGACCCGCCCCGCGGCCGTCGTGACTCTGGCGGTTGCTGACGCCGGCGTGCCGACCGTTCCGCCCGAGATCCAGACCGTGACCTTCTTCGAGTCGTGGCTGCTGCCCAGCGGGGCGACGGTGCAGCCGACCACGGTGATGGTGTGTGCCGCGATCGTGTCGGCCTGGGCGTCGCACCAGTCCGTGAAGTCGATCGTGTAGTCGAGCACGGCGTTCGGGTCGCGCTCTATCGTCGGCTTGCCGGCGACTGTCACAAATGAATTGACGGTGGTCATGGTGTCCTCAGCTGGTTACGGTGACGCGCGCATCAGCTGGCACGCGGTAAGTGCGGTCGTCGGCATCCACTGCATAGGTCCGGTCGTCAGCGGAAACGATGAGCGTGCGGTCATCCTCGGCAACCCGGTACACCCGCGCGAGGCCGGCGATGATCGCGTTGAGCACCAGGCCGAAGGCGGCGGCATCGCTGTGTGCTTGCGTGCTGGCGGCGCTGCCAGACACGAGCACCGCGCCGGTTCCTGATCCAGATCCACGGTTCGTCCCAGCCGCCGACCCGGCCAGCGCCACGGCGCCCGTGCCTGCGCCCGTGCCTGACCGCTGCGTGTCAGATGCAGATCCACTGACACCGACCGTGCCGGACATGGCCGATGAGCACCTGCCCTGCGTGCTGTCCATCGAGCCGATAGAGACGAAGCCCACGGCGCCCGAAGCGGCGGCCGTGCCTCTGGCCTGCGTGTCAGCGATCGAACCCGCGAGTGACACGGCGCCGGTTGCAGCGCCGGTGCCCCGGGCCTGCGCGCCCGCGCTCGAGCCAGAGATCGTCGCGGTGCCGGTGGCCGAGCTGGTGCCGGCCCGCTCAGATCCTGCGCCCGAGCCCGCGATCGACACGGCGCCAGTCAGCGCATCCGTGTTCGGGTTCTGGGTGCTTGCGATCGAGCCGGTGGAGACGCTCCCGATCGCGCCGGACATCGAACCGGTGTTTGCGGCCTGCGTGCTGGCCATCGAGCCGGCGATTGCGTTCGCCCCCGTGAGCACGTCCGTGTTCGGCTGCTGGGTGCTGGCGATGGAGCCGGCAAGCGCCACAGCGCCCGTGAGCGCGTCGGTGTTCGCGGCCTGCGTCGATGCCTGCGCGCCCGAGGTGTCCACGGCGCCTGTGAGGCTGTCGGTGTTCGGAGCCTGGGTGGAGGCCAGCGGGCCAGATACGCCAACGGCGCCGACCGAGCCAGTCATCGAGCAGGTGTTCTTGGCCGGGACTTGTACCTGCGTCGCGGTGTCGTCGTACTGGCGCGTCGGTACGGTGCCGTCCTTGGCGCCTTCGCCGTCGCCGATCTTGACGCGGAACTCGTCTATGTACCCGGCGAAGAAGTTGATGTTGCCGGGGTCATCCCGGCCGATGACGATCTTGCCGAGGTTGAAGTTCGTCGCGCTCGTCCACAGCGAGCCAGCTGCAGCGCCGTCGACTTCCAGCTTGATCGATGTGCCTACGCGGCGCAGCCGGATATAGGCCGGCACACCCGCGGTGAGCACGTTGCCAGAAACGATCTGGGTGACGTTGTTGCTGAAAACAGCAATGGTCGCCCCAGACTGGTACAGCGCGAAACCGAGAGCCGTGTTGAACGTGAACCGGTTGTCGAAGATGACGTGCGAGCCGCTGACCGTGTCGGGAACGATCCAGCAGTCGATGACGAACTCGCCGGGGATGGTCGGCGTGCTGTTGAAGGTCAGGTAGTCGCCAGCACCATCGAAGTACATCGACGCGGTGCCGAACCGGGCCCATGCGGTGCTCGTGTTGACGTTGCCCGTGACCGTCGGGGTCCGGTTGTTGATGCTGCTGTCGACGAACGTCTGCGCACCATTCGTTCCCTCGCCGTGCAGCAGCAGGGTGTTCAGGTTGAACGTCGGGTCGTCTGGGATCGAGGCGACGGCAACGGCGCCTGTCGCCGCGCCCGTACCCGCAGCCTGGCGGGCCTTGATGTCCGGGTACGGGGTCGTCGGCAGAGAGGCAAACGAGCGATTGGGTTCGCCGTCACCCACCTTGAGGCGGATCTCATCGAGGTAGCCGGCCAGGAACTGCGTATTGCCCGGATCGTCACGCCCGAATACCGCTCTGGCACGCGAGAACGCTGCCGCGGTGGCCCAGCCGGCCGACTCGACGGTGTTGACGATCAGCGTGACGACACCAGAGATCCGGCGCACAGCGATGCGGTGCCAGGCGCCCGCCACCAGCGTCACCGAGCTGGTCAGCTGGGTGGCGTTGTTGCTGAAAATGTTGACGCCGGTGCCGAACGCGAACAGCGCGAAGCCGTTGACGTCAGCAGCTCCGACCCGGTTATCGAACAGCACCCGCCCTTGCCCCGCCGTGACGGAGTCAGGGCGATACCAGAGGTCGAGGATGAAGTCGCCGGTGATCGACGGCAGGCCGGTGTACGTCAGGTAGTCGCCGGCGCCATCGAAGTAGATCGACGATGCCCCGAATTTGAATTCGGTCGTCCGTGTCCGCGCGTTGCCCGTAACCGTCGGCGTGCGCGCGAAGTTGCTGCTGTCGGTGATGACGGTGCCGTTGTCCGCGCCCTCGCCGTGCAGCAGCAGCTGGTACAGGGCGAAATCTGCGTCTGGCGTGTAGCCGGCGATCGACGCCGTACCGGTCAGGCTGTCCGTGTTCGGGGCCTGCGTTGACGCCAGCTCGCCGATGCTCACGGTGGCGACCGTGCCTGTCAGGCTGTCGGTGTTCGCGGCTTGAACATCGTCGATCGAGCCAGCCAGCGCGACTGCTCCGGTCAGCGAGTCGGTGTTCGCGGCCTGCGAGTCGGCGATCGAGCCAGCAAGGGCCACGGTGCCGGTGGCCGAGCAAGAGTTCGCCGCTTGTGCGCCTGAGAGCGTGCCGGCAAGGTCTACCGTGCCAGTGAGGGCGTCAGTGTTCGGCGCCTGGGTGTCAGCGATGGAGCCGGTGATACCACCGCCACCTGTATCAAGCTCAAGCTCGATCCACGATATGCGGACGCGCGGAGCAGCCGCAATCGTAAGCAGGGACGAATCGAACCACCCCCCGGGCTGGATCGAATCATCGAACCAGCCCTCGGGAGCTACCGTCGAATCGAACCAGCCGGGACCGGCCATTTACTTCTCCTGGATCACCAGCTCGCCCGAAAAGAATGTCGCCGTGGTTGCGCCGGCCAGGTTGCAGTGCAGCATGCAGGTGCCGTTGTAGAGCCTGATACCCGGCTCTTTGATGTTCTTCGAGGCGCTGACGTTGACGATGGGGGTGCCGATCGTTGCGATGTCACGCGCAATGAACAGCGAGATCGTGCCGCTGACCCAGCTCGTGCCCAGCGTGATGCCCTCGATGCTCTTGACGCCCTTGTCGCCGGCTGCCAAGTTGAACCAGATGACTGTTCCGATCACCGGGGTCTGCGGGGCCTGCGAGCCGACCACTGCGGTCAGCGTGGCGGTGCGCGAACCAGTGCCCGCGCTGTTGGTGTACGTGACCGTGGCGTTCGATGCGACAGCGGCCAGACCGCTGGCTGATGTGCACAGGATGCCGATCATGCAGCCTTCGCCGTTGATGGTCCCGTTGATGTCTCGCGCCGGCAGCGTGGGGGTCGTGATTGATTGCAGGGTCGTCGTGGTGACGGTGAGCCCGCTGTTGACCCACAGGATGTCGAAGAACTGGTGTGTGTGGGCCACCCCCGAGGCCATCTCAAGTCCGGTCAGGTAGTTCGCCCCCACAGAGGGGTTCTTGATCGGGATGCAACCGTTATCGGTTGAGGTTGTACCGTCCGTCACCCGACCATTCACACCCGGCGTGCCCACAGCCCATGCGCCCGGGAACCCGGCATCCTTGCTGGTGCAGTACCAGTAGCCCGCCGCGTCGGCAGCGGTCCCAGCCTTCATGAAGCTGACCGAGAAACCATCGTAGGCGCCCCGCCCTGCTGGCGGGTACTCAGCGCCGTTGTAGTCGCGGTGGACCCATCGGCCCTCCTCGTTGAAGATCATGTTCTCGCCAGGCAGCAGCGTGAACGACATCAGTGCGACCACGTTGGTGCCGTCGGTGTGCTCGACGGTGACCACGCACGACGTGCCGGCGCTGTTGTTCGTGATGTTGAGGTGTTTCATGTTGCGCACAGTCGCGGCAGCAGGCGATGGCACCACCGTCGTCGTAGTCGCGGTGACGATGCTCGGCGTGTTCGTGCGGCCAGGCGTAACAGTCGTGCCGTTCAAGTCGCACCAGGATGCGTGCACCTCGATGTCGGATGCCGCGCTCGTGACGACGCGAATTAGGTCGCTGGTGCTTGCAAGGTTAATCATGGTGCTACCTCGATTTGCATGCGCGTCGCCGCGCCGGATGTGGTGATCGACAGGGTGTAGGTCGTGTCGGTGGCGGTGAGCGCCTGCCAGGCGCTCGAGCCCATGACCGCATTGCTCGCGTCGAGCAGGTGCACGCGGACTTGTCCTGTCGTGTCTGTGCGCTGGCCGCGAACACGAACGGTGTGCGTGCCGGCCGGCGCCGAAGGCGTGATGCCGAACGTCAGCGGTGTCGGCGAGCTAAGAAGCGGAGAAATGACGTAGTCGCTGTCGTTGGCAACGGCTTCGTCGACCATCGCGTAGAGGTCCGAGCCTGTGCTCGCAGTCCATCCAGTCGTGAGGATGTCGCTGGTCGGGCGGCAGAGGGTGACGCTGGCGATACTGACCGGAACCCAGATCGTGCGGTCTGCCCATACGCGCGACGGGTCGGCCAATTCGGCGATCTCTCTATCGGTCAGGATCGAATCAAAGACGTAGAAGTCAGAGATCAGGCCGTTCCACGCCCTGTCACCAGCCGCCCTATTCCCCAGACTGTATGCAGTTGACCCTGCCAAAACCACTCCAACCGGGGTTGTATTCGTTGTGACGGCAACCGGACTTCCGTTCAAATAAATGGCTGGGTTGTTGAACCGGCTGCTAGCGTCATAAGCGATAGCGAGTACAAATTTGGTATCTAGCGCCGTTCCAAGCCCTGCCGCTGGGGTGCTCCAAGCGCCGTCGGTGGTTGAAAAATCACGGCTATATGACAAGAGGCTCGAAGCCTCGTTGAAGTTGATTTGCTCTGCAAGGTTGTCAAAAATTCTCGGGGCGCCGCCGCCGCCTGCGCCCGCGCGCATGTATCGGATGATGGTGGTTCTGTATGTGGCAGAGCTAAACAGATTTGTTTGAATGCGGTCTGCTGATCCAACCCCCAGCGTCGACCCAAACCCACGAGCCAAACCCCACGGGGCGGGTGCAACCGTGGTCCCGGTAATATTGTCTGTGCGGTCGGTTACTGTATTCCTAAGGTCTGTCAGTAGGTCCGCATAAACCAATCCACGGGCAAGCCATCGCTCGTCAGGGCGCGGGCTGGATCCTATTGGCGGTTGCCCGCCCCACGTCACCCGCCTCGGCGTCAGCTTCGCGGCCACTTACTGCCCCTGGTAATAGATCGGGCGCAAGATGAAAACGAAGTTCGTATCTGTCGCATTCACGCTCGCCCCCGAACCGTTGTAAGCGACGAGGGACAGGTATCGATTCGTATGGCGGAATGTGCCAGAGGCGACGCAAATCTCTCCCGCCGCTGCGTTCTCGCTGACGACGTACCCAATAGCCCGCAAGTTGCGGCGCATGTCCACGTCGCCTAGTGCCGCGTCTATGTTGCCGATGTCCCCATCAATCTGCGTTGCGTCGGAGTCCGGTGCGCCTGCCCTGTAAAGCTCAAGCCCTAGGCCCTGCGTTGGTGTGGCCTGAAACTGCACTTCACAGGACCACTCGAATTCATCCGGGCGCGGAGCCGCCCCGAGGTCTATCTGTGCAGAGACCCGCCCGGCCGCGCTTGCAATGCCCTCGACGCTCCATGCGTAATCGGCCCCAGCGGCGCCGCTGATGAGCAGCGGCGCGCCCTTTTGTAGGTAACTTTCGTTAGCCATCTCACAAGTTCCACATATCGCCGATGTCTTGGATGTTCACGGCGCCTTCCCATCCCAAATCGCCCGGCTGCGCTACTGTTCCCGTGCCCGTCGCAAAGGCAAGTTCCGCCACGGTTGCGATTCGGCTGATCGTGGCCTTGACCTTGCCCGCGCCTAGCCATCCTGCGTCGATGGCCGAACCGCCAGCGCCCGCAGGGACATTCGTCAGTGCATCGGTCAGGTCTTGCCGCGTGCTGAGTTTCTGTGCGGTGATGACTTCACGAGCCAACAGCAGACGGATGTTGTTCTGTTTCAGTTCGCACAACGCGCAGCGGTTGCTGTAAAGCAGCGTGTCGTCGGGCGCATCGGCTGGCGTGAATGACGCCAGCTTGATTGCGCCCACCAATTCCGTCGATGGAACATTGATCCGCCACACAACAAACGTGCTCGGCAAGTTGAGCAGGCGAGCCAGTTCGGTATCGTTCCGAGCCGATGCCGCTGCTGTAACTGCGGCGTCTTGGCTGGCGAGAATGGATGCCTTGAGTGTGGATAGTTGTGCCGGTGTCATGATGTGCCTCGCTTAGTTGTTGTTCGTGAACGAAGCTGGCGAGATCGACACGGTCTGACCGGTGGCGATCGACGTGTTGTTCAGGTTCAGATCGAACACGGTCGACGCGGTCATGGCCTGGCTGCCCAGCGTCACCGCGTTGTTCAGGTAGTACGTGCCCGTGCCGCCCGTGCCGGTGCCCAGCGCGGTGATGAACGTGCCGGCCGGGACACCCGCGCCAGTGATCTGCTGGCCGACTGCCAGAGTCGCGGTCGCTGCGACCGTGACGGTCAGCAGGCCGCCAGCGATCGAGGCAGTCAGCGCGTTCGTCACGGCCGTGCCGATGGAGCCGTCGACGTGCGGCGTTGGGCCGGTGGTGTGAGAGATCCGATACCACGTGGCGGTGGTGCCAGCGCCAGCGCCTGCCAAACCGGTGCCAGAAGCGATTGCATTCAGGGTCACGACACCGCCTGCCGCGGCAGGTGCGAAGGTGGCGTTACAGATCAGCGTCGCCAGCTTCACCTGCCCGGTGATGCCGGTGTCCGGGCCGGCTGGCTGCGTACCGCTGTAAATGTCCAGCAGTGCCGATGCTCCGCACTTGGTGGTGATCGCGTCTTGCTGCAGGTTCTTGAGCGATGCCGAGAATTTTAGGTTGTAAGACATGGTTCGTCCTTATGTCGAAGTTGGGTTCCGCTGGCTGGGATCGACAAAGTCGAAGGCGATGCAGCAGCTGCGCGACTGGTGAAAGTCGCGCGGATCAGCGTGGATCGACAGCGTGTTGACGAGGTGGGGCGCAGCCATCCGCGGATGCTGCGGCACACCTGTCGTGCCTTCTGTGGGTGGCCGGCGTCCGGCCGGTCACTCTGGGGGTCGGCGCCCCCGGAAGTACCAGAGCCCGACCGCCAGCACGGCGATCAGGCTCCACGGCAACCAGGCGTAGGTGGTCAACCCGGCGCCCAGCAATACCGTCACGGCGGCCAGCACGTTCATCGTGCTGCCGCCAGCTCGCGCGCCACCTCGGCGCGGATTTCCTTCGGGGCCGACCGCTGCAGGCGCTGCTCGCGCGTGAGAAGCGCGTTCTTCACCTGCTGCTGGATCTGCTGCGGCTTGATGCGGATCGGAGACTCCGGGTTCTTGGTGTTCCAGTCCAGAAGCGCCTTGCGAGCGGCCGTGATCGCGTCGGGGTCCTTCTCGATGATCGCCTGCGCCCACTGGGCAGAGATCTCCTTCTCCCGCAGCTTGTTGAGGCTGACCATGTTTCTGACTTCGCCGCTCGTGGTCTGCACGCGGGCCACGTCGTTGGGCTGGAAGCCGATCGCCTTCATGGCCGCATCGTACCCGTCCACGTCGATGACCTTCTTGCCGCCCTGGTCGCGGTACATGCCGGTGTTGGCCATGTCCGCCGCTTTGATGGCGTTCTGTGCCGCCACCGGGCTGATCGAGGAAAGCGCCCCGCCGACATCCCCGCCCAGCACCTGCCCGGCCGCCTTGAACGTCCTGGCGGCCAGATCGCCGGCCGGCCCGAACACTTCGGCGATGTCCCTCGAGTAGTTGTCCCTCTTGGTGAACAGCCCGGTGCCCGGCAACAGGTTGCCCAAGCCCAGCCGGCCGGACACGTCGATCGGGGCGCCCGGCAGGCCCGACAGGCCGCGCTCGATGAACTGGGCGCCATCGAGGCCCATGCCCAGCGTGTCGGCGAAGAACTGCCGCCGCTTCACCTTGCTGTCGAAGTTGTAGCCCAGCCGCTGCAGCGCCCCGTCGATCAGGTCATCGAGGTCGTCAGCGCCTGGCAGGCCGCTCGTTCCGGCCATCAGGACCAGCACGCCCAGCGCCAGCAGCGCGGCTTTCCTTCCCTCGGGCCCGCTCTTGGCCATGCGCGAGATCAGCTCGACGTAGTTCACGCTGTACTGCTTGAACGTGAACAGCGTCGACCCGATGGCGCCCCGCGCCCATCCCGGCTTGTTGCCCTTGTTGTAGGTGAACTGGGTGTCGGCGATGGCCTTCTCGGCGAAGGCGGCCGGGTTCGACATGCCCTTTTCGACCGCGGTGCGGTACGCCGCGATGAACGTGACGCGCCGATTGAACTGCTCGGCCACGCCGAACACCTTGCCCCATGCCAGCAGCACCTTGTTGCCGTAGTTCGACGCGCCGGCCAGCGCGTTGCCCAGCTTGGTCCCGTCGCCAGACTTCAACGCACCCGCCCCCCGGGCCTGCGCCATGAGCTGATGCACTTCCTGCGGGCTGACGATGCCCTCCTCTTCGGCCTTCTTGAGAGCCGCATCGAGGGCACGATCGCCGGTGAACCGCTTGAACGCGTCACGGGTGGCGGCCACCATCTGCCGGGCCGACCCACGCACGCCGATGAACTGGCTCAAGTACGGGAACGTCACTTGTGCCGGCTGCAGCGCGTTGACCATCGCCGAGGCCACCGATCCACCCAGGTACTGAGCGAAGAGCAGCCCGCGCAAGGCTTGCGCCTCTTCCCGCGGGTTGCGCACGTAGTCGGTCAGCTGCACCGCGGCATCCTTGAGCTGGCCCTGCCGCTGGGAGATCGCAGCCACCGAGTCGGTCATTTCGCCGGTGTGCAGGTTGGCACTGGTCTGCCGGCCGTTGCTGTAGACGAACCCGGCCAGGACCCGCCCGGCGTCCTCGCTGAATCCCTCGATGCCCTTGCGCTCGATCAGCCGCTTCATGGCGCTTCGGTTCGCCTTGGCCACCTTGAGGTAGGTCTGGAATGCCTGACTGGCCGCGTCGGAACCCTGCGCCTCGAGGCCGAGCATGTCGCCGAACAGCTCGAGCGTCTCGGGGCTGACGCCGGCGAACAGCTTGTAGGCTTCCTCCGACACAGTGCCCTCTATGATGGACGCGCCCGGGAAGTTGGCCTGCATCTGGCGAGCCATGCGTGCCCGGTCCCTCGAGGTTTCGAACATGCCGAAGTACGCCCGCTCACCCTCCGGCGTCACCACGTCGAGCGTGTACTGCCCGTAGCGCGACAGCGGTGCGTAGCCCCGCTTCATGAGGTCGGTCGCACGCTCGGCCTTGTCGATCATCCGATTGCCCGAATCGTTCAGCACGCTGGCCCGGTCGGGGGCCGCCTCGGCTGCGGCGAACAGGTGGTCGCGCAGGATCTCTGCGGCCTTGTCCACGCTGCCGGCGTCGATGGCCTTCTGGCGCACGCTTTCGACGTCGCCGCCACCGTAGCGCACCATGTCGCTGATGGCCAGATCGGCCAGACTCTTGTCGACGGCCGCGCGGAACTCCTTGTAGAGCCCGATCTGCCCCGTCCACTTTTGAGTCGCCTCATTGAATTGGCCGGTCAGCTTGAACTGAGATCGCAGCTCGTCAACGGACCACACCACCCCGGCGCGCAGCACCTGGTTCTGGTAGCGCGTCTCGATGTTGGCCTCGTACTGCTCGAGCGGCAGGCCCCTCCACATGCGCAGCACCTGCTCGGTGATGACGCCGCGGCGCAGCATTTCGAGGCCCTTGTCCTGCGGGCTGATCGATTCCGCCCGGCGCTGCAGCTCGGCCATCTGGACCGGCTTGCCGTGCTCGTCGCGCGCCCAGGTCAGCGTGCCCTCGAAGATCGGGGCGGAGATCGCCTTGCTGTCCTCGGCTGACAACGGCTGCTTGCGGATGTCCTTGATCGTCTCGAGCTTCGGCAGGATCGTCGGTGCCAGGTTCGCCGCCTCGCTGGCGTAGTAGCTGGTGTCGTTGATGAAGTTCTGCGTCGCGTCGTACACCCGCCTGAATTCCGGGCTGCGCTGTGCCAGGTTGTGCATCGTGCCGACCGTCTTGTGCCACCAATTCAGCTTGCCTGAGCCGCTGAACAGGTCGCCCACCTTGTAGCCGGCCGGCAGGTTGATGTCCCGCACGCTGTTGAGGTTGTCCGCCAGAGAGTCGGCCAGCGACAGGCTGATGCCCTCGGACTGGTCGGTCATCGCGCCCACCTGCGTCCCGCTGAACTGGCCGAACGCGTCCACCACCGCCGCCCGGGCCGCGCGCACGTCGGCCACGATCTTGTCCGTGCCGAATGGGTGCGAGCCGGTCATCTTGGCCAGCGTGTCGTCGAGGAACTTGAGCACCGCGTTCACCACGCGCTTGAACAGGCCCGGTCGGTCGCGCGCCATGTCCTGCCAGAACTGCGGGTCCATGAAGAAGTCGCCCACGATGTCGGCGTGCAGCTCTTCCTCGAACTTGACCGCCGCGGATGACTTGCCGGCCTTGTCGTACTTGGCCTGCAGCGCAGCGTAGTGCGCCTTCGGGTCGCGCAGCAGGCGCTCGAGGCGCATCTTGAGCACGTTGTACGTGGTCGGGTTCGTGGCGCGCAGCTGGTGCAGCAGCTCGTGGCCGAGCACCGCCATGTGCGGGCGCTTCGACTCGACGTTGATGAAGACTACGCCGGGGATCTTGTCCGACATCGCGCCGTTGAACAGCGGCGTGCCGGCGAACTTGACGAAGACTACTTCGTGTCCGAAGAGCCGTTTTGCGATGGTCTGGACAGCTTGGAGGCTTCGATCTGCCGCCTGATCTCCTGCTCCGTCTCGCTCATTGGCTCCGGTGGCAGCCCGTCCAGCTCTCGATCCTCCGCCCGCAGCAACTGCGTGAAACAGAGTTCCGGGGAAAGATCGGGCGATTCGCTCGTTGAATCGCTCTGCAAGGGCTTGGTGCTCGGGACTGGCATTGGCATAGGCGCCAGTATCGGACTTGGCCACCGGCTCCGCAAGGCGGAACAGGGGCACGCCGTCGGCTACTTTCTCACGCAATTCGGGGGTGATGTCGAAGCCGGGTTGCGTCAGCTGCTGCGTTTGACGCCTGATCGACTCACGCGCCGCGGCCTCGCTTCCGAACTCGATGGCCTCGATGACACGATCGCCCCATGACCCATCGTGCATCAGCCACCGGCCGCCATCGCCCTGAATCTGCCATGTGTACGGATTCGTTTTGACCACGTTCATCCTGGCGCTCGTCAGGGCACCAAGCTCGATCTTGCCGAGGCTGCCGCCACCCACCTTGCGCAGCACGTTCTTCGCCACGCTGGGCACGATGCGGTCGTAGAAGGCGCGCATGCCTTCGCCGCCGACCTTGAGACCGTCGCCGGACAGCTCGCCAGCCGGCTCGCCCATGATCTTCTGGGCCAACTCCTTGCCGAGCACGTCCTCGATGGGCTTGCCCACAGCGCCATCGATCGATGAGTCCTCGACGATGCCGTCTTGGACATCGATGCCGATCTGCTGGCCGTTCTTGTCGAGCAGGCTAATCAGCACGCGGTTGGGCAGATAGCCTGGGTTCCAGTGGACGTTCTCGATCTGCTTGCTCAGGTCGTACAGATCCGCCGCCTGGTCCCCGTTGATGAACGCCACCCGGTCGTAGCCGCCATCGGTGGCCATCTTGATGACGCGCTTGATGGCGAGGGCAACCCAGGCGTCGGTCTTGCCCACGAACGGGGCAGCAGGCGTCGTGGCCGCGGCGCTTGTTCCCTCGGCTTGCAGCGCCTTGTATCGGTCGTTGAGATCCGGGTGTTTGGCCCATGCCTCGTCGCGGAAGTCGCGGCCGGTGCGCTCGCCAAGAGCGTCGCGCACGCGCTGCATCTCAGCGCGAACATCAAAGACCGACCTCGCGTTGGCGCCCTTGAACCCCTTCTTCTTCCCCTCCTGCCCCCAGTCCGACTGAATCTCGTTGACGAACAGCACCTTCTTGCCGTCAGCATCGGTGCGATCGTCGACGCGGACGTGGGCGAGGATGTTGGGCTGGTCCCAGTGGCTGGACTTGTACTCGCGGGCCGCCGCCTGCCCGGCAGTGCGCTCAACAATGCGCGCTCGCTTGGCCGCCGGAAGGCCCTGGTGCTCGTCGATCCACTTCTGCGCTTCCTCGCGCGAGCCGGCTTTGTAGATGATGTCGCCAGCCGCGCCGCCGGCCAGGACGTTGAACAGCGGCTTGCGCTGTGCAGCCGGCAACGTCAGCAGCACCTCGCGGTAGTTCGTGCCGCCTGGCACGGTGTAGCGGGCGTACTTGGTGCCAACGCCGCCGACACCGCTTTCGCTTTCGTCCTGCGCGTCCTCGATCGCATCGTCTCGCGTGTCGCCTTCGCCTCGAACGGCTGACTCATCATCGAGCACATGCCATGTGCCCGTGTCGACAGATTGCTCAACCGACCACCCGGCCGGCAGGTCGGCGCCGAGCTTGCCGCCCAGCACCGTCTCCGTCACCTTCACGCCGTTGGCATCGAGGTAAGCGCCGATCTGCTCCTTGGTGATCTTGCCGGTCTGCAGGTCGAGCCACTCGGCCAGACCGGACCATTCGACCTCGTCGGCCTTCGCTTTGCCGTTGGCCACCATGCCCTTGATCGCCTGCTTCCAGGCGTCGGCCGTGCCAGCGCGCATGACGGACTTGCCGATCTGGGTCGACAGCTCGCTGTAGAAGGGTGACGCTGGCTCGTCGGCCATGGAGAAGTTCACCGCGTCCGCGTCGGCCGGCTGGGCCGCGGCTTGCGCCGGCTCGCTCGTGCGCGGATCTGGCTTGAACTGCCCGCCGAAGTCGTCCTGCCCCACGTTCGAAGGGGCGGCCGTGAAGAGTGAACCGAAGTCGTCGATGTGTTTCAGATCCCGGCCAGCGCCGCTCAGAACCCGCGTGACCTCTTCGAGCCTCTGGCGCTTGGCTTCCAGCTCGTCAGCCTGCTTGAACGGCCCGGCCTCGGCGGCCTGGCGGCGCAGCTCGGGCAGATCCCGCTCGGCGCTTGCCGCACGGTCCTTCCAGACCCGCACCGAGTAGCGTTCGGAGGATGCCATGTCGTTCGAGAACAGGCGATCAACGGCCGAGCGGATGAACTGCGTCGAGAAATCGTGCTTCTCGCTCATGCTGTCGGGCGTTCCGGTGGCGACCACGCGCCCCTTCTCATCCAGCAACGACAGTTGGACGGCGTAGCTGCCGTACCGGCTCAAGGACACATCGCCCACGAACTTCATGCCGGCCCACTCGCCGATGTCGAAGCCCTCGGAGCCGCCCTTTTCCAGATTGATGGCTTTCTCGCGGGCGACCTCGACGATTGCGCGCGCGGCGTCACGTCGGGCGATGACCTTTTCGCCAAACACCGTCGCCTCGAAAGGCGTCTCGTCACCGAATGCCTCATCGAGCGCGTTCTCGATGCCGGTTTCGCTGGTGATGCGCTTGCCGCCCATGTTCACCGTGAACTTGGCCTTGTCGTCGCCGGCCTGCTGTTCCTTGACGGAGGCAGCGGCAGCTATGGCGGCCCCGTATCGGTATCCGTGCGCCTTGCCCTCCACCTCGATCGACCGTTTCCCTGCCGCAGCCCTCACGGCGGCCTCGGCGTCCTCGGACGACTGTTCGCGGCCCTGGCGGGCTGCTTCTGCCTTCCACGATTCCAGCCGGGTAGCGGCCTCCTGGGTGGAAATGAACTCCATACCGGCCGGCTTCGGCGTCTTGCTGCTCACGCGAGGCAGCGCCACCGGCTTGATGTCCGGGCGGAACGTGGCCTCGTAGCGGGCCGACTCGCCATCCACCCAGTCGAGCACATCGGACTGGTCGCCTTCGTCGTCGACCCCATCGGCCTGCTCGGCCTTCCCAAGTGCCTCGGCGAATGCCTCCTCGGAGGCCGGGATCACCACCGTGCCGGCTTCTTCGTCTTCGGCTGGTGACGCTGGGATGCTGTTCAGGTACTGGCCGAACTGGGACCGCTGCACGCCGATCTCGCCGGCCGTGGCGTTCACGCTCGCGTCCTTGCTGATGGAACCACCGTCGATCAGCTCTCGGACGGCCGCGCGCATGACGCGCTGGTACTCCTTGCCGCCGACGATGAGCACGTCCTGAATGTCCTTCGGCCACTCCACCGGGCTCATCTGCTTGCGCAGGCTGGCCAGCATCGAGCTGGCGCCCTCGAACGTCATCTTGGTGTCGTAGGGGGCTATGACATCGCCCGGGTTCAGGAACCCATGCTCGGCTGACAGGATGACCACGTTCGGCTCGGCGCCGGGCTTGGTCTGGGCCTTCAATGACTGGAAGAACACGCCGGTGTAGAGGTCGATCGCTGGCGCGGCCTTGTCGGCCTTCATCTGGCTGCACGGCATGAGAACCAGCCGCTTGCTGGCCGGCAGATCCGCGGCCGGCGCGTTCCCGTTGACCACGTCAACCGGGTCTTCTTCGGCCTGAACCACCTTTAGCTTCGTGACGCTGATGCGATGTCCGCTCTTGTCGGCACTCTTCCCCTCGCCTTCGATCACCGCGGAGTAACCGCCACGGGCGCCGAAGGTGTCATGGATCTTCTGCACGGTCCCGACACGCAGGCCGTTCCCGTCGCCCAGATCCCACTCGACACGATCGCCGACCGTGATGCCGTCTTGGGTCCGATAGCTGAACGTCTGCCCATTGGGGGCCACATCGATCACGTTCGGGTCATCGGCGTTGCGGACGATGCGGTCAATGTCGGCCGCCTCAAAGTCCTCAACCTCGCTGGCCTTCGCCATGTCCGCCCGGAATGCCGCGGCATTCGGGTCGTTGCGAACGGCCATGTACCAGCTGACGAGGTACGGCTTCACGGCGTCGCCCAGGTCGGCGACCATCGCACGGGCGTAGGCCACGAATGTGCGGGCGCCCTTCTCGATGTGGTAGCCGGCCGTCGTGATGCCGTCCATCATCGTTTCGGGGTCGATCCCCGACTGGACGCGGCCCAGCTTGGCCTTCAAGCGTGCGCGCGCAGCCTGGTAGGCGTCCTCGGTGAATACGGTGTTGGCGCTGACCTTCGGGGCAGCTGCCGGCTCCGGCTCGCTCTTGATGATCGGCACTGCCTCATAGCCGATGCTGCCGTCGGCACGGCGGTACGGGCGGATCTCGGCCTTGTCTGACTTCGGCGCTGGGGCGGGCTGCTTCGCTTCCTTGGCAGCGGTGCGGCGGTCGGCCAGGGTCTGCTTCTTGGGCTTGTCGACGGCAGGCCGAGAATCTCCGTTTTCGGCGGTTTCGTCGGTTCCCGGCGTCTCAGTGCTCGACTTCTTGTCGCCGCCGATTGCGGCAATCATGAAGTCGTTGTGCTCCTTGTCGGCACGGTCAAAGCCTCGGAACCATGCCTTCGCATTGGCACTTCGCGAGTCGGTGAAATAGCTCGGCAGCTCGCGCCGCTTCCCAGCCTTGAAGTCAGCTCGGCCTGCATGCTCGTAACTGCTTCTTTTGGGGCTCTTCCAGTAGTCGTTGTCAGTCTGTGTAAGGTTTACCCCAGCGGCTTCATCGGCGGCGGCGGCTCCGGCTGCGGGAACACCAGCGGCTCCGGCTGCATCGCTTGCTGCTGGCGCTGGCGCTTGATCTGCCGGGGCTTTGGCTTCGGCTCCGTCGGCTCGGGTCGGTTGGTTCGTGTCATTGCTCGATGCGCGCGGGTTGGGTTCTCCGGCCGTGGCCTGGTTGGGCTGGCCAACAGGCGGCAGCTTGGCCAGATGCTTCTCACGGATGAACCAGCCCTTGCCCTTGGCGTTGAAGCTGTACGGATCGATCGCCTTCGCCTGGGCCTCGGAGAAGTCGTCACGCCACACGCCGCGAAGAATCTTGCCCTTGACGGTGGTGTGCTCAACAACAGCCGCAGGCGTCGGCCGGGAACCCCCAGCCCCTTCGGCCGGTTCACCAGCCTGTGCCTGCGTTGAAACGGGAGCGGCCTTCGGCAGCACGTCGGCGGCACCAGTGCTGCGCGTTCCGGCCGGGCGTCCTTCGATCGTGGTGCCCAGCGTGGTCGGCTGCGGCTTGCCCGCTACCTGTGCGCGCCGGTCGGCGAGTGTCTTCGGCGCGTCTACTGCGGCGGGGCTTTGACTTCCCTCACCCACAGGTGCAGGCGCTCGAGCACCGGCAGCAGGTGCGGCGGCGCCGGCCTGAATCCCCCCGGCGGGGTCAGCAGCCACCCCTCCCAAAGTTCCTCCGCTTCGGCCACCGAGATCACCTGCGCCATCAGCGGATTGAGCAGGCACGACGGCAGGTGCTGCCACACCAGGGAGTTGTGGCTGTCCATCGGCCTGTTCCTTCTTGGCCTTGGCGCGACGGTCTGCCAGGCTGGGTTTCTTCTTCGACTCGGCAAGTGCCTGCTCGTAGCCGACCTCGCCCTCACGCACGTAGCTGAACTGGCCGTCGGGGAGCTGCACCGGCGTCACCTTGCCGATGCGGGCGCTGCCGTTGAGGCGCGCTTGGCTGATGAACGCCTGCACGGCCTCGATGGTCGGGAACGTGGTGCGCTGCGGCTGCTTGATCTCGCCGGTGGCCGGGTCGAAGACCGGGGCCGGTGGCGTGGTGGGCTGCTGGCGCTGCGCTTGCGCATTGCCGCCGCCAGCCCCTTGGGCCGCGCGATCGTCTGACGGCTTCGCGCCACCGGCCGGCGTATTTTGCTGCTGTCCGGGCAGCACGTCCTCGTTCGGCACGCCGGCCAGGGCACCAGCCACGGGCGCCGGGACCGGCTGACCAGCGTCGGCCGCCTGTGCCTCGCCCTCGAGCAACGCATTGACGCCGCGCGACAGCGGCCCGCCCTCGGGCAGCTTGGCCGCGCGGATCGGTTCCCCAGCGGGAACTGCGGGAACTGCGGGAACGGCTCCGGGGTTGACAGCCTGGGCGACATCGGTCAAGGGCCCAGCTGGCGCGACAGGGGGCGCAGGTGGTTGCGCTGCCGGGTCGGTCGCGGTGATGTCCGGCGCCGCCTCGGCCGCCTGCCCTCCGCCGCGGATGTTGAACGCACCGCCCATGACTGCGCCGGCCATGGCGCCCTCGATGCCCTGACGGATTGCCCCGTCGAGCAGCGGCTTGCCTTCGGCGTAGTTCTGCCAGATCTTCTCTTGGAACGACTGGGGAAGCTCCTGCAGCACCGCCTCGTTGACCGCGCCACCGAGGATGCGATGCAGCGCCGACACGGGCGGGAGCGTTCCCGTGGCCGCGTCGAAGCCCTTGGCCATGGCTGTCTGGGAGGTTTCCAGACCGAGCTTGTGCGCAGCTCGGCCAGCACCCACGGCGATGGCGGCGTCTCCGATGCCAGATCCCAGCGCGGCAATTGCATTGCGCTGCTGATCGGTGCCTTCGGCCTGATCCAGTGCCGAGCCGGCCTGCACCACACCCTCGCCCAGACCGCCTGCGATCTCGCTGGCGGCATTGGTCCCGACCGCGCGCTCGAGGTATCCGGGCGCCGTGCGTGCGGCCACACCCTCGGCCGCGGGGATGGCGGCGCGTCCTGCCGTCATCAGTGGGCGCGACACCGCACCACCGGCCAGCGATGCCGGCAGCGATTCCGCGACCTGGTTCGCCACGTAGGCCGGGTTCCGCGCGTAAGCCTTGGCGATGTCCGGTGCCGCCTCGAGGAAGCGGGTTGCCTGATCGCCGGCCGTCTCGCCACCGCCCGCGCCAGCCCATGCGCCGCCGATCTCCTTCGCCGACTGGGCGCTCTCGGGTGACAGCTGCGTTTCCTTGGCCCACTGGCTCGGCTTGAACCCGGTGACGTCGCCAGCCACGTCGGCCGCTGCATTGAACGGACGAACGCCGAAGACCGCGGCCGGGCCCAGATCGGCCACGCCAGTGACCACGCCGGGCAGCGACTCAACACCGCGCTTGAGCGATGTCCCGATGTCCTTGATGACACGCTTGGCCGTGCTGGGCTTGGGCGGCGCAGCAACGTCGAACTCGTCGAATGTGTTGCTGGTGGTTGAGGCGGGGGCGTCGAATTCGTCGAAAGCGTTGGCGGCCATGTGTCGGGGTCCGGGTTACTTGGATTGCAGAGCGGCGGCGGCAGCGCCCTTGCCGTACTTCGCGTCGAACTCGGCAGCAAGTGCGGGGTTGCTGCGCAGCTTGGCGATGGCGGCCTCGGGGGCTGCCATGGCTCTCGTGGAGCCGGGTGGGTCGACGAAGCTGCCGGCCTGCGGGTCGAACACCCGCGCCGGCGCCGTCACCAGCTGCTGCAGGCCGTTGATGTCGCGCACCTCCTGACCGCCCGGGACCACGACAGGGCGCTGGCCGCGGCTGAGTGCGGCCTCGATGCGGCCCTCGGACTGGACGCCGGCCACGTCGAGCGCGTTCTTCCCGCGCATCTGCTCGCCCTGCAGCGTCGTCTTGTTGCGAGCTGCTTCGTTGTCGGAGCCGATGTCCTGGCCGCGGCGGGCGGTGCCGCTGGCGATGTTGGCTCGCGTCGTGTCGCCACCGTCGCGCAGCTGGGCCACGTCGAGCCCGTTGTCATTGCCCGCGAACTGGCCCGCCAGCTGGGCGTAAGCCTGCAACGCGGCAGCCTGAATCCGTGGGTTGCCTGACTTCGCCGCGTTCAGGAGCGTGTCGAGCTGGATGCTGCGGGTCGTCTCGAGGTTGCGCCGGGCGATCGAGTCGCCACCGATGGACACGGCCGGGCCCCCACCACCGCCACCCGGGCCGTACTGATCCAGCCCGCGCGCCACGTCGATCGAGCCGCGCAGAGAGTCCGAAGTCCGCGCGTTGATGCCTGCGAGATCCGGCTGCAAGGGGGCGGGAACGGATGCAGGCAAGCCCTGCGCGCCTGCATTTGTGCCTGCATTTGCGGGGAAGCGCACTTGATTGGCCAGATCGATCGCCTTCTGCGCGTCCGATGGCCCCTCGGGCACAACCGGCTTGGGCGGGGCAGCTGCGGCCTGCGCCGGCTGCGTGAATGGGGTCGACTTCACCCGTTCCGAGCTGACGGCCTTGGCGTTGTCCTCGCTTATGTAGGGCAGCCCGCTCATGATGTCGTAGCCGACACCCGGCATGCTGTTCTCGTACTCGGGGTTCTTGGCCGCGAAGGCGTCGCCGAGCTTGGCCGCGCCACCGACACCCGCTGCAACCGTCGCGCCGATGGCTGCGCCTGGCAGACCGCCCACGGCGCCACCAGCTGCGGCACCACCGAGGATGTTTCCGGGCGATGCGCCATCCTTGAGCGCGTCGACGGCCACGGCCGGGGCCGCCAGTGCACCGAGGCCCTTCATGGTGGCGCCTGCGACTCGTGTCAGGGCGCTCTTCACCGCACCCATCTTGGTGACAGGCTCAGGGGCTGCGCCAGCTGCTGCTGCAGGTGGGGCGGCGACATCGGGCGGCGCTCCACCGCCACCAGTCGGCGCGGCGGATGGGGGCACACCTCCGGGGGGAACTGGGGGGCCACTGAATGAGCGTGCGCCGGGGATGCCGGCCGTTCGAGCGCGCGCAGCCTCAGCCACCTTCGGGTCGACGGTCGCGGGCTGCAGGGGCGGCGGCGGCGGCGGGGTGTAGCCCACCCGTTGTGGTGCCGCGTACCCGACCCGCGGGGGCGGCTCCATCACGTTCAGGTTCGGCTGGAACGTGAAATTCGGGCGCGTGCTGGGTGCGACCGCTGTGCCAGGCGTGATGCCGCCGATCTGGGGCGCCGGCCGAGCTGGCGGGGCTGCGGTCGGGCCGTTGGGTCCGCCCGTCGTGAAGTTCGGCTGCTTGGGGTCGTAGATCTCGGTGACATCGAGCCCCGGGATGCCGGCCGGCTTCGTTCCGCCCTTGCGCAGTGCGTCCCGAGGGTTTCGGTACGGCTGCAGATCTCGGCCGAGTTCGGTCACATCCAGACCGGGGATTGCTGTTGCTGCCATTCGAAACTCTCCGTGCGGATCACCGCAGGAGAGTTTCGAGTCGGGGGATGCTCCCGGCTGTGGGTGGCTGGTTCGTCAGACCGACTCGGTGCCGCTGAACGAGCTGGATGCGTGGATGCCGTTCAGGAGTGCCGCGGCCTGCGTGGCCAGAGCCTGTGCCGCTGCCATCGTGGTGGCCACGCGCTGCGACGAGTTCTCGAGCTGGGACTTCTGGTTTGCCTCGTTCGTGCGCTGCACCAGATCGGCGTTGGCGATCCCGATCCGCAGGGGAAGCTCGGCCGCCACGACTTGCGCCTTGTAGAAGTCCGTGAGGATCGAGGCCACCTTTGCTTGCGCATCGAGCAGCGTGCCGGCCAGCTGGGCGCCGAGCTGGGGGCCCAGCGCCAGTGCGCGCATGTAGTCCAGGGCGGTGCTGATCGCCGAACGGCGCAGGTCGATCGCCTTCTCCACGGCGAGGCGGGCATTCTCGACCTCGGTGTCGAACGTCTTGATGACGCGCTCGCGGGAAGACTCGCCGATGGCCTTCTGCATGGACAACCGGGCCTGTGCGACCTGATGCGAGGCAGCGCCTGGCGGCAATGGGTATCGCTTGGCGGCCCACACCCGGCCGATCTCGGCCTCCGCCCGGCGCTCATCGGCCATCAGGCGATCCCGATCGCGGTTCCAGATCTGGTTTTCGACGTTGGCATTCACGCCGCTGCCGCCCGTGGTCAGGGCCCGCTTCACCCAGGCCGCGGCGTCCGTGATCTCGGTGCCCAGAGGGAAGTAGGTTGTGATGTAGTTCGTGAACCCGTCGGCCAGCTGCTGCGTGACCTGCTGGCGCATCGAGTCGTACAGGGCGAGTGCGGTGTTCGGGTCGAACTCGACGGCCGGGGTGTCTGGGATGACGACACCCAGGTCGACACGGGGGACGCTGCTGATGAGGATCGGGTTGTCGGTCAGCGCGAGGGTTTCGCGCACATACGCTTCCTCCTGATCCGTCTTCGCCTGCGAGATCGTGATCGCGTCATTGATGACGCCAACGCTGATGACCGCGGCGGTCGATGGGCCCACATAGGTGATGGTCATGTCAGATCTTCCTTGTCAGTGGCATGGGGGAGAACGCAACCGAGTCCAGCTCGAAGTCGGCGCCGTTGCTGTTGTAGATCTCGAACTCCATGAACGTCGCGGTCAGGCCCTTGCCGATGTCGACGCGCTGGGCCCGGATGCCTTCGTCTGCGCGACGGGCTGCATACGTGTAGGTCTGGCCGTTGGCTGTCACCTTGAGGTACATCCGGCCGGTCGACGACACGCCCATGTAGGCGTGCGGCACGCGCTTCTTCTGCATCGAGCCGAAGTCCAGCTTCCCGAACGACAGCGAGGCGCGGATAGGCACGCCGGCGTCGTTGTCGCCCTCGAGCAGATAGACCCCGTCCGACTTGACGCCGTAGTACCGCTGGCCGATCTGGGCGAAGCTGTTGAAGTCGTAGTTCTCGTACTTCGTGCTGGCCTTGCTGTCCCAGTTGACCACCCAGGCCGTGTCACCGAGCCCGCTCGGCGGTCCGTAGATCTCACCGACAACCGTGCCGGTCACGGTGCCGTAGATGGCGTGGCCCAGCGAGTCGGTGCCGGTGAACGTGCCGGTGAACGTGCCGTCAGCGCCGACCGTGCCCGTGATCGTGCCGATGACCAGCCCGGTGACGTTGCCCGTGACCAGCGTGATCGTGCCGGTGAACACGCCGGTGCCAGAGCTGCCCTTGGTCCCGGTCACGGTGCCAGTCACGGTGACGGTGGCCACCCCGGTCCCGGTGCCAGTCACCGAGCCGCTGGCCGTGGCGAGGCGGTTCACCAAGGTGCCGCCGAACGCGGGCACGTAGGCATCCATCGACGCGAATGCCGGGACAGCCACGTGCAGGATCTGTTGCAGTGTCACGCTGTCGGTGACTGTCACGCTACTGTTTGCGTCGGCGCTCTGAACAATCTGTGTCGCCAGCACGCTCGTGACTGTGCCGGTCGAGTTCATCGTCACCACGAGCAGGGTGTCGGCCGTCATCGGTGCTCGAGCGCCCAGCACGGCGCCCAGCGACGCGTTCAGGTTGCCCTCGAAGGCCGATGCGAAGCCGCGGAACGGCTGCAGCGTCAGGCGCCCATCGCCGTAGACGTGGTCCGAGGCCACCATGACCATGGGTTTCAACGTGCCGGCCACCTGCCCGATCTCGCCGGTCAGGCACAACCCGCCGCACGCGAGCTGGGAGAACACCATCGTGCACAGCGAGTACGCCGGAGCGGCCTCTTCCGATCGCGCCGAGATCCGCAGCGGGGCGAAGCTCATGGTGACGGCGGCGTACACGTGGTCGGACGCCATGCAGGTGAGTGGCTGCAGCGTCAGCACGGACCGCGGCAGGATGGTCGCCGACACGGTCAGGGGCAGGAACTCCATCGGCTTGGCCGCAGAGCCCGTGATCGGCACAAGCGACAGCTCCGCGCCGCTGGTGGCCACGAGCACCGGGTTGTCGATCATGTCGCCGGCCGAGTAGAACGATGTGTCGATAAACACGGGCCCGGTGCTCGGCATCGTGCTGGTGTAGACCAGCGTGCCGCCCTGGTAGTACCGGACGCGCGAGCCGCGCCGCTCGATCATGAACGTCTGGCCGAACGTCCACGTGCCGATGGTCAGCTTCTCGACGCCCAGCTCGTAGATCCGCGCCATCTTTCCAGAGAACCTGAACGCGTGCTCGATGTTCTCGTAGCCCACGTCCGAGTCTTCGCCGTTGAACCCGACCACGATGCCGGTCGCCGCCAGTGGGGCAGTGAACGTGAAGTACCCGCTGGCTTCCAGCGAGGCGATCGAGCGGGCCCCCGCGTTCCAGCCCAGCTCGTAGAACTCGTAGGTGTAGCTCGGCGACGGCGGGATGCCGGGCGTTGGTGGCGTCGGCGGAATCGCTGGGTGGAAGGTGGCGATCTTCTCTGGGGCGCAGAAGTAAGCCCAGGTCGGGCCGATGTCCACGGGCACGCCGTCGACCTCGATGATCGTGACCTCGTGCATCAGCTCGGGCGCACCGTACAGGCCGGACTCCACCGGGCCGCTGACAGGTCGGAACGAGCACACCACCTCGGTCACGTAGGAGGTGTAAGCCGGCACGCCGGGAGTGCCTGGCGTGGCTGGCACGCCGGGGTCGCCAGCCACGAACCGCTCTTCGACCACCTTCGCAAGTGCGTTTGTCATGGCTTCTCGAACTCCGTTGGGTATGCGGGGAACACGTAGGGCCGGTAGCGCAGCCCGCCGTAGTTCACGAAGAAATAGTTGTAGGGCTGGCTGGACGATGGGACCAGATCGCCCGCGGCCTTGACCACGGTGCCGAGGTTCTTGAACTCCGCGAAGTCGCCGGTGACGGCGTAGAACGACAGCGTGTTCGCGTCGTAGTCCGGTGCGGCGAAGATGATCCGGCCCGGCCTCTCCGGGCTCACGTAGGGGGTGATGACCGCACCCGCGACCTGGCCGAAGAGTGCCGGGACATCCGCGAGATCCCACGTGTCGCCGTAGTCGTGGGTGTAGAGGATCTTCCACGCGAGGCTGGCGGTGATGTAGGCCCACACGTAGTAGCAGCCGTCACCGAAACCATGGTGCCCAGCTCGAGTCTCGGCCTGGCGCGAGAACTCGATGAAGTTGCCGCCCGGCAGGAAGCTGCCGCTCCACGTGACGTGCCAGTCGTCAGCCGGCCATGTCAGCCGGGTGTAAGTTGTGCCGTCGCCGAGGAACAGCGCCGGGGCGTAGACCGCGGACGCCTCCGGCCCGGATATGTAGGCGTTCGGGATGAACAGCATCGTCTTGCCGCCGCCGATGTAGGTGATGGTCGCGTGCTTGGCCATCTGCTCCATCTGCGAGTTTTTCAGGAACACGTCGAAGCCGGACGGGCACAGCACCGCCGTCAGCCACGGCATCGCGGTCGCTGCCCACGTCTGGCCGTGGTTGTTCGAGTAGGCCAGGAACGGCGCCGCGTAGGGCAGCGTCAGGTTCGGCGTGCTCGACAGGTAGTAGAGGTTGTCGCAGAAGATCAGCGCCTGCAGCTTGCCGGGGCCCGCGGTGAACGTGGTGAAGTCGAAGTGATTGCGCAGCGGGTAGGCCGGGAACGAGACGATCTCGAGCGTCCTGCTGCCGGTGTTGCCACACACGCAGGCCGGCGTGCGGGAAAGCATCGGGTTCAGCAGGTCATCGGGCACCAGCGTCGTGAAGCCGTAGCGGTAGCGCGTGTCGTCGTTCTCCCAGCCGGTCGCCCAGGTGGTAAAGCTCAGGTAGTCCGGGCCCAGCCCGGTGACGGACAGCGCCACATGACTGACCGAGTGCCGGCGCCGGATCTCGCCGGGAAAGAACTCGTTGCCGCCTTCCACGCTCTTGAGCACGAGCCACGTGATCGTGTCCGGGTCAGCGCCACCAGTCGTAGAGTCGCACGTGGTCTGCAGCACGAACTTGTCGCCCACGAACGGGGTGTACGTGTTCACGATGGTGTTGCGGTCGCCCACATCGCCGTCGCTGTTGATCTGGATGCCACCCAGCGTCGGGATGGCGATGTGATCCTCGGGGCTGACCGATGCCTCCTCGACGATGTTGAACGACTCGCCAAGCACATCGATGATGTACCGCCCGTACAGGTAGGGCTTCGCCTCGCCGGTCGAGACAACCTCATCGAACCCGTTGCGCTTGTACGAGATCGAGTCCTTGTTGATCTTTTTCAGGTACGGGGCGAGCTTGTCGTTGACGCCGTGTAGCGCACGCACGCCCGCAGCGCCGATGGCGTTGAATCCGCCCCAGAACTTTGGAGGCTTCGGGTCGTTCTGGAATGCCACGACACGCCTTCCTCAGCGCGTCTCGGCACAGTGGATGAGGTCGCGCCAGAAGAACGGCGGGCCAGAGAACGAGGTGGCTTGCATGACCCGCACGCCACCGAGTATGGGCAGATGCACAGTGGGGCCGGGGGCGCCACCAGAGAGGATGTCGATCGAAACTTGGTCTAGCTTGTGCACGCCACCCGCCGTCGGGTTCGTCGTCGTGTCGATGAGCACATCATCGAGGTAGTACCCCTGCGCCGAACTCCTGAACTGGTCCACACGGATGTGGTGGACCTCTTCTGCCGCGAATGACGACAACAGCACGTACCGGACGACCGCAGGGTTCACGCCGGCCGAGACGGCCAGGTGTGAACTCTTGAAGTAGAAGCCGGCCACAGCGCCGCCGCCCATCGCAGCGATGGCGTCAGCAGCAGTCAGATAGACGATCGAGATGTCATACGTCTCGACGTTCGGGGTGAGGTAGGTCCAGAAGATGCGGATCAAGTCGCCGGAGGTCGCGTACGACGCCGGCATGCTTTCCCCAGTGCGGAAGATCACGTCGACCGTCACCTCAGACAGCCCTGCCGCCCCGCCTCCGTAGTAGGCGACGAGGTCCATCTGCGTGTCGCCGCCGCTGACCCACCCGTTCTGTCTGAGGTTGCTAGGCTCAAAGTAGTAGTTCACTCCGGTGAAGGCGCCGGTAGAAAACTCTGGGGGGTTGTATTGCAGCGTGCTGTACCCCGAGAACGAGTCCAGCAGGATCGTTCCCGATACGGCCAGGAGCGTCGGCTTCGTGAAGACCGGGAGGAACCCAGCTTGCACGTAGTCGAACTTCGTGTTGGCGAACTCGGCACCGATGAATGCGCGGCCCGCGGCCATCGGTGCGTTCAGCACAGCGACCATCTGCACCGCACCGTCGACGAGGACCGAAACCGCCGTGCCCTGCACCTCGAGGCGGACTGTGAAGTTGCCATCGTTGATGGCGAACGCGACCCCGGTCAGCGTCGTCGTCCCCGAGGCAAAGTCGCTGTGCCGCAGGGTCAGGTCGAGATCTAGGTAGTGCCCGCCGAACCCGTCGTCCGTTCGTGTGAACGCGCAGAACACCCCGGTGGTGTTCGACCCGATCGTGGTGCCAAGACCGATCAGCGTCTTCGCGCCGACTGGGTACGTGACATCCGAGGTCAGCAGGTGCACGTCGATGTACGCATCCGTCGGCGAGCCGGCCATGGCGATCGACGCGCCGAACCTGAACGGGGTCAGGGGGATCAGCTCCCCGCCCGTGATGTTCGTGTTCGACGCTGCCCCGCCGAAATAGCTGTCGTCGGCCCACGTGCCGGTGTGCACCCCGTCGGGGGTGCGACCGTCGATCGAGCCGCTTCCAGTGAAGTCGTCGCGGAGCAGGACTGTCATGGCTTACAGCGTTGGGAGTGCGATGCTGTAGTAGTCGATCGTCTGGGTGGCGCCAGTCGTCAGCGTGGTGCTGCTGATGTTCAGGTCAGCGCCCGCCGTGGCGATCGAACCCTGCAGGCGGGCCTCGGTCGTCGACAGCGCCCCGGTGTCACCCACGGCCACGTGGCGGAAGTAGCCAGCGACGTGCGGGCCACCAGCTGCGACAACACCAGACCATGTCTCGCTCGACAGCTTGGTGATGACGCCGAGTGCGGCAGCGACAGCCAGGTTGATGCCCGTCGCCGTGCTGGCGTTGCTGATCGTGGCGACCAGCGTGCCCGTGGCTGCTGCGTCGGCGGTGGCCGGTTCAGCGCCGGTGTAGATTTTCAGGAAGCCGAGGGCCATCGTCGCCTTGAGCGAGCCGGTGTCCAGCAGCTTGTTGCGGAGTCCAGTGGATGCTTTCATGTCGAGTCCTTATGCCGAGACGAGGGTGAAGCCAGCCGTGACACGCAGGATGTCTCCCGTGGCCGGTGACTTGGGGGAAGCGAACTTCACGGCGGACAGGAGCACGCCGCTCACGGCGCCCTTGGCCGAGGCGGACACGATCGCGCCGCCGTAGATGGTCTTGTCCGCCGTGAACGTGAACTCAGCGCGGCTGGCCGAGTTGTTGACCGTTCCGCCTGCCACGGCGCCGGGCGTGAATGCGACACGTGTCGCGCCGCTGTACGTGGTCGTCTCTGTGCAGGAGGCCGGGAACGTCGCCGCGGTGTCGCCGTTCACTGGGGTGTAGTTCCCCTCGTAGACCAGCGCGTACCAGTTGGTCACCTGGGTCACGCCCTTGAGCGTCACGCCGAGCACGTGGTTCAGGCCCTCGAGGGGCATGAGGTTCTTCTCGGTCCATCGGTCGTACACGACACCGTCGCGCACCAGCTCGTACTCGTAGACCGCGCCCATTTTTAGAGATTCATTCATATCGTGGTTCCTTTTCTGACGATCTCTGCATCCATGTAGCTGTGCGCCGTCATCTGTGTCGGCTCGGCACCGAACAGCGAGGCCACGGCCTGCTTCATCCCGTCGCGTTCCACGAAGGCGGTCGCGCCGAGCACCGCTGGATCGACAGCGACGTTCTGCTCCTGCAGGTTCTTCACCGAGCCGTCCTGATCGCCACGCACCAGGCCGCGGGGGCTCATCCAGAAGGCCGCTCCGTCGTCGTGGGGGATCTGGCCGCCCGTGCCGAACACGCCGCCATAGGGCAGCACCGGGATCAGCTGGGCCTCGACCACGTCGCCTGCCACCCAGTAGGTCTTGTCCGCGGCGATGAAGAACCCGTTGTCCACCGGCTCGAGCACCGTGATGCGCTCGGGGAACTGGATGTAGTTGCGCGTCGGGCTGCGCAGGGCCAGCGAGTACGGCTCGCTGTAGTACAGCGTGCTTCCCACGGCCACGAACAGGCGGCCATTCAGGTAGCGCACGATGTCGCCGGCCGGCATCGGGGCCATGAGCAGCGTGGTGCACCTGGCAGACAGCGCGGGCATCGAGGTGAACGACACACTGACGGCCGGGGTGGTCAGCACCTCGGCGAGCATCAGCTCGGAGCCGTTCGTCGACGTCATGTAGATCTGCAGCGTCACTACGTCGGCCGGCCAGCTGGCGGGGAGCCCCGTGATGTCGATGCCGTTGGTGACCTCGAGCTGGGTGAGCGAAGTGGTGGCCGATTCCTCGCCGTCGGCGTTGCCGAAGGTGCAGCACACCGAGTAGATGCCGGCCGGCATGAACCCGGTCAGCGATGGCGTCACGGTCGGGTCCTGGGGCAGCATGCCCACCCCGTTGGGATGGTCGCCGGTCGCGTCGATGCGGCGCAGCACCTGCCCGTCGGTCCAGTAGACGTCGCTGTTGACCGCGGCGTAGGAGACGAAGTGATCGGCCAGCAGCGACGAGTAGAGCGTCGTCGACACGAACTCGGGGCCACCACTCAGGCGGATCAGGTTCGAGCCGTCGGCATAGAACGCCTCATCGCCATGGGCCCAGAGCGATCGGCATGCTTCGCCAGGCACAACCATCGAGTAACCGTCGCGGCGGTGCAGCGAACCCTCCTTCGTGACATCGGCATTGACGATCGAGCGCATGAAATGCGTCGAATCGCCGGCCGCGGTGCGCGTGGCCAGCTTGAAGTCCGGGGCCCGGTTGTTCATCCCGGCCGCGAACGTGCTGAAAGTGCCCTCGCTCTCGGCCATGTCAGAACTCCCTGAATACCGTGGTGTTCGGGTAGTTCTCGAGCTGCTTGCGGCGCACGTTGGCATCGATGCGCGCACCGAAGGCGCCCTCGAAGACAGCTGCCGCGCGGGCCGCCTTGGCCTCGTCGTTCGTTTCGGAGTCCTTCTTGCTGTAGGCGCGGAACTCCATCCAGTCGACGAGGCGGATGTGCAGCCGGAAAGCGATCTCGGGCTCTAGGTCGTCCGTGAGGGACACCAACGGCAGGCGGTACACCTGCAGTCGCAGCGTGTCGGACTCCGTGGGGATCGGGGCCAGCTTGGCCCGCCACCTGGCGCGATCGAACTCGAGCACGAGGTACTTGGGCTGGCCTTCCTGCTGCTCCCAGCCGGAGCCGGTCTGGTTCGAGGACAGGTAGCCCGGGTAGCTGCTGCGCCAGTCACGCACGCGCATGCTGGTGCCGCGGTCCATTTCGGCCGTGGATGTCAGCTCGAGCGGGAGATTGCGGTTGTCCAGCTTGGCGCGCTCGACCGACAGCACGCGGTTGCTGAGGTCGTAGTCCGCGACACCCGCCGTGACAGCGATCGTGCAGATCGCCGCCGTGGCGCTGTCGCGGATGCCGCTGGATCTCTCGACGGCCTCGTTGTGAGCGTCGTCGAGAAACTCCTGAACTTCCTCGTCGCTCCACAAGTAAGGGGCGGTTTGATCCGTGACCCTCGCACGGAAAGCGTCGATGAGTTCAGCGGCTGTCATCAGTCGTCCGAGTCGTCAGCAATGGCCGCCCAGGCCGTGTCACGCTCGCCGGCCGACACGTTGAAGCCGCACTTCGCCGACAGCTTGGTGACGTTCGGCTTGCCGTCGCTGGTGAAGTCGCCTTCCTGAACGGCGTCGAGCATCGAGCGAATGGCGCGCTGGATCAGGCTCTCCTTCGTGTCCTGAGCTGGTGCGGACTCGTCCTCGTCGACGACACCTTGCGGCAGGCAGCCCTCGGCGATGGCGTGCTTGTGGAAGCGGCTGGGCACTTCCACGCCGTCAGGCGCTTCGGCGGTGGCCGCGGGGATGACGAACGTGTGTCCACTGGTCAGGGCCAGATAGACGCCTTCGGACTTGCTTTTCGGGGCACGGAATTTCATGTTGTGGTCCTCTTTTGCTCTACGTCAAAAAACGCCCTGACCTTTCGAGTCAGGGCGAAACCCGATCAAGGGGAGATCAGCCTTGGGTGAACATCGCGCGCTTGTTGACGATGTAGTCAACACGCAGGCGGACGGAGCCAGCGGACGGGACTGCGCCGACGCCGGTCCAGGTCACGCGGACCTTGTTCGAGGTGTGGAGCGACTGGTAGCCGGTCACGAGCAGCGCGTTGCGGCCCGCGGCAGCGATCGAGGCGCTGGCGTAGTAGCGGTTGGCGACCAGTGCGTCGCCAACCACCATCACGTCCGAAGTGCCAGAGTTGAATGCCGTGTTGACCACGACATCGCCGCCGACAACTTGGGCGCCGATTGGCAGGTCGATGGCTTCGGCCGCGACGCCGGAAGCCAGGTCGGCGTAGCTGATGTCCACATAGGCCGAGCTGACATGCTGACGGCCACGATTTTTGGTGATTGCCATGATGCGTTTCCTCTATTCGTTGGAGTGAGGAAACCCCCGAAGGGGGCTCCCTCGGGGCTGCATTACTGCAGGTACGTGTCGACGGTGACGATGCCGAAGTCCTGCACCGACGAGTCGTAGATGCTGTAGAACTTGCTCTTGAGCAGGCCGAACATCTTGTCGACGTTGATGCCCTGCTGGCTGTCGTACTGGAACATTTTCTCGACCCACTCCGGCTGGCCCAGATCGGCCATGCCGAGTGCCTGAGCGCCGCAGAGCAGCGAGCGAGTTCCGTTGACGAGGCCACCGGCGCCCCACTTCGAGGCCGCCGCGGCGCCCTTGGTGTTGTAGACCAGCCGGTGCTCGTGGATGACCACGCCGTCGATCGTCACCGTGCCGCCCGTGAACCACGGAGATTCGGTGCCCTTGTTGGTGGCCACGCCCACGACTGCGCGCTGGTAGTCGGCGTCCTTCTTCAAGTTGGCCAACGTGCCAGGCGCGACGAACAGCACGTAATACTCCTTGCCGCCAGACATCAGCGGCTTGACGTAGTGCTCCTTCGCGTAGGCCACCAGATCAACGATCATCCGGTAGCTCGGCAGGTACGCGCTGGTGATCGAAGCCGTGTTGCTGACCGCCAGCGAGGTGCCGTCGTACATCAGCGAACGCAGGTTCGAGGGGGCTGCAACGTCACCGGCGAACGACAGCGTGCTGAACGGACCGGTGCGCGGGGCGCCGTTGTTCTTGAACGCGTAGCCGATGCCCGACATGGTCAGGAAAGCCAGCTGGTCGCAGCGGTTGGCCAGCCAGTAGGCGAGGCGGCTGCGGCCCATCTCGCGGAAGTTGATGACCGTCTTCTGGTCGCTCATCTTCCCCTTGTTCTTGACGCCGTGGGACAGCAGATCGATGTTGATGATCTGGCTGTACGACTGCATCGCCTCTTCGTTGCCTTCGCGCTCGTTGTCGCCGACAACGCCGTCCTCCACCAGATCGGCGACGAGGTGCATGATGACCTGCTCGCCCTTCTCGGTCTTGGTCAGCTCGGTGATGCGCTGGATGACGCTGTTCTGGTCATTGCCGATGAAGTTCTTGATGAACATCATGTCGCGGGCGGCTTGCCAAACGTCGCGCGACCAGACAAGTTTCTGCTGTGGGGTCAATTCGCTGAATGCGGTAAAAGCCATGACGGCCTCCTTCGGATAGGTTCAAAACACGGGTGGTTTTGAGCAGTCCGCCGCTCGACGCGAGATCACAGATAGGCTCTGCGTGGCCACTCGAGTTAACGCCCCGAGCTGGGCGAGGTCCGCACCTTTGCGGGGTGCGATTCCGGCCTTTCGGCTACACCGTCACGCAGCTCACATATCGCCGCGCAACCTCTTCTTGTCGGCCTCTGGCAGCGCCGCGAACTGAGCGTCCGTCATGGTTTCGACGTTCTCAGCCACGGCTCTGGTTGCCCGGTTGCCGACCCCCGACAGATCTGGGGCCTGGGCAGCTGCAGCTCGCGCCGCGGCCGTCCGTGCAGCCACTGTACGAGCGGTTTGCGCGCTGGCTGTGGGTGGGTCGCCAGCTGCGCCCGCCTTGCCGAAGCCGAAGCGCGCCGCGGCCAGATCGGCGGCTTCACGCAGGGCCTCGTGGGCGGGCTTGCCGGCCCGGATCAACGCGTCGCGCTTGGCCAGCACGTAGATGCAGGCATCCTCGTCCACCTCGTCGCTCTTGTTGTCGAGCTGGGGGTAGTCGGCCTTCACCTGGGCACCGACCCGGGCCATGGCGGTCTGCGCGTTGCGCTGGATGGTTTCCTGATTCGACTGCTCCACCTGCTCGCGGGCGATGCGGGTCGCCACCTTGGTGCGGTGCGTCTCGATCTCTTCGTCGAGCGTCAGCGCCAGATCGTCATCGCCGCTGGCCAGTGCGTCATTGCGGGCACGCAGCTTGGCGCGCAGGTCGAATTCCGCCTCGGGGGCCGCGGCAGGCGCGGGGATCGGGTCAGCGCCTGGCGCGGGCAGGCCGAGCCGGGTGAGTGCCGACAGCAGTGCAGCGTTCTCGGCCGCCAGTCGGTTCTTTTCGGTGTTGACCTCGTCGAACCGGGCCTTCGGGATGCGCTGCGGTGGGGCAGCTGGCGCGTCGCCTTCGCCGTCATCGGCTGTGGCCGGCTCTGGATCGGGCGTGTTGCCGTTGTCCTCGATCGCTTGCGTGGTCGTGGGGTCGTCTAGCAGCGCCAGATCTTCCGGGTCGCCGTTGCCGTTGTCTTCGTGTGCGGTTGGGTTTGGCATGGTCAGTCCTTTCGGGTGGGTGGGATGCCGTCTGTGCGGCCTCGGGGGTTACGCGGGCTGGCCCAGTGCGGGGTCGGCTCGCTCGATGCCCTGGTTGGCCCCGATGTCAGGGGCGCCGGGGGTGGGGGGAAAGTTGGGCGACGTGTTCGCGGCTTGCGGTGGCATCGAGGCCAGATCCGGTGCGCCAGCTGCGGCCTGCGCCATGGCCTCGGGCACGATCGGGCCGGCGTCCCTGTCGACGAACCCGGCCGAGTGCAGCAGCTGGTCGGCCAGCGGGGCGACAGCCGGCACCGCGGCGATCTGGTTGGCCGCTTGGGTGGCGCTGAACATGCTGGTGACGGCCGAGTTCACCGCTTCTGAGCGCGTTTTCTCGGTCTGTGCCTTGAGCAGCTCGGCCTTCGCATCGTTGAGCGGGTCGCTGTTGGCCGCGGAGGCAGCGCGCATTTCCTCGAGGATCTCGTCCTTGCGTGCCAGCGTCGACGACTGCACCACCACCGTGTCGGGCAGATTGACGCCGGCCTTGCGCATTTCCATGGCCTGCTCGAACTGGCCGGCCTCGAACGTCGCCGCCATGGGCTGATCGCTGACCACCACGTCGTAGTCGCCCTCGGTCAGATCGTTCTGGAACGTGCCCGTGGCCGGGTCGAACTGGTTGACCGTGATCGCGGATTCCACCGGCTTGCCCGTGGCGAAGTTGATTTCGGTGATGCGGAACGTGCGCTCTTCCGTGTAGAACTGCTGCGTCAGGGCGTGCAGCTTCTCGGCGAGCAGGTGGCGCGTGCGCGCCAGGTTGTCGATGGGGAGCGCGATCTGCTGCTGAGCGGCCTTCTGCTGGGTCTGCCGGGCGATGCCGCTCGTGTCGACGCCGTCCTGGCCGCGCAGTGCATCGGGCACCGTCACGGCCTTGATGCTGTTGCGGGCCATTTCGATCAGGCGGTCCACCCCTTGCGGGACCTGGTTCGGCTGGATCTTCGACGGCGGCTGCGAGCCCTTGCGGTACTCGAGGTGCAGGCCGGTCATCGCTCCTTTGCGTTCCAGCTCACCCGGGCGCATGTTGGTGATCGAGTTCTCCTCCGTCACCCAGCCAGAGTTGGCCGCGGAGTTGACGATGTGAACGAACTGGGCCATGCCCTTGTTCAGAGCCATCTGCGGCCCGATCGCGTTGTCCACCAGTCCGACCGTCTGGCCACGGCGGAAATAGGCGAAGTACGGGATCACCGTGAAGCTGTCGTAGGGACTCAGCTCGTTGTGCAGCTCGATGTCCTTCGTTGCCGCCACCCACATGACGCGCCGCATGACCCGCTTGGTCAGCGTGGCGCCCTGCGCGGCCTGCTGCTGGATCACCTCCGGGGTCAAGTTGTCGGCGATCTTGAACTCGCCGGTGCGCGGGTAGTACAGGACCCGGGACATGGTGCGCTGCCAGCTCTGGCGCTCGATCACGCGGGCGCGGAGGATGGCGCCCTCCATGTAGTACGCGTCGTAGCCGGCGCCGGACAGGTTCGGGTCGCCGAACTTCGCGCGGGGTGCCCCGGTGTCGTCGTAGACGCCGAAGTCGGCATCCTGCGGCCGCATGGCCTCGACGGCGTCGCGCTTCTCTCTGCCGTAGTCCTGCTCGATGTCGTCCATCGACATCCATCGGGTCTTGATGACGTCGGCCCAGCCCTCGGGCTCATAGGTCTTGCCGTCTGGGTCGGGGATGACATCGAGCGGGTCGTCGACCGTGATGCGGATGCTGCCCTGCATATTGCTGTCGAAGTCCATGCGGACGTCGAAGTAGCCGCGCTGCTGGATCAGGCCATCGGCGAAAACCTCGGTTTCCTTCCAGTGCAGGTGCTGCCGGTCGGCGATCTGCATGATGACCTTGCTGCGGATCTCGGCCTGCGCCTGGTCGGCCTTGCCGCCACGGGGGCGGAACTGGATGTCGAGCCGGTTGTTGATCTGGTGGCCGACCGCGGCATTGACGCTCGGCAGGATCTCGTTGAACTCGTAGGGCTGGCGTCCTTGCGCGATCAGGGCGGCTGCCTCGAGCGGGTCCCACTGCCGGCCGCCACCCAGGTACATGCGCTCGGCCAGTGCCACACGCGCGGTGTAGTCGCGGTGGCCGCGCTGCACGCAGTAGTTGTATCGATCCCAGACTTCGGTAGCGGATTTGTCGGCCATGGTCATGTCCCCAGTGCTGTTTGTTGCATCGCTGGGCTCTTGCCCACGGTTCCGAGCCGGTCACGCCAGCTCGCGTTGGTTTCCCTGCGCGGAGCGATGTTCTCGGCGAAGGTCAGCGCCCATGCGTCGCCAGAGTCGGGGCTCGGGATGCCGTCGCGCTTCATCTTTTCCTTGGACTCGAGCACCAGGCGGCGGCTCGAGTCGTAGTGATAGGGCACCGAGGTGATGTCGGCCTGCAGCTGGTCGTCATCGGGCAGCAGGTTCGGCGTGTCCTTGATCCAGTCCAGCCCGCGGCCCCAGCACTCGGCACGGCGGTTCAGGTACTTCTCGCTCTCGTATGCCTTGGCGCCGAAGTGCACCCGGTAGACGTGCGGGATCTGCATTTCGATGAGCCTGTCGGCGACGCCAGTGCCCACGCCGGTCACGTCGACCACGATGCCGTCGAGCGGCTCGCCCGCCTCTTCCATGTCCTCGGCGATCTGGGCCACGATGCCGGCGATCTCCATCGTGCCCTTCTTGCTGTACCGCTTGACCCATGGCACGCGGCGGCCCTGGCGGTACACCAGCGCGGTCCGATCGCTGCCGTATTCGGCCGGGTCGACACCGAGGATGCGCACGCCCTTGCTGAACATCGGCTTGGGCTTGCGGGCCGCGCTGACCAGCTCCATTCCGATCAGGCCCTTCTCGGCGCCTCGCATGAACGCCATTTCAGGGGTGGCTGGGTACTCCTGATTGAACAGGGACACATCGCCCGCGAAGTCGTCGGAGATCTTCGCGCGGCGCCAGGCCATCTGCTCGATGTCCAGATCGAACGTGTCGGCGTAGCGCGCCTCGTCGGCATCGAGCACGAACCCGGCCGACACGGGCCTGCGGTAGCCCGTCTCCCAGAACCACGGCACGAACACCGGCAGGTACTCGCTCTCGCCGCGCACCGCCCGGGTCCACATCGCGTGGAACGGGTTGCCGATGCCGTTGCCGGTCGACTCGATGATGATCTCGGTGCCTTCCTCGTTCGGGATCGTCTGCCCGATGCCGGCCATGTGATCGGCCGCTTTGGGCCAGAAGGCCATTTCCGAGCCGTGGAAATACTGGGCGGTGGCTGATCGGCCTGTGGCCTGGGCGCCCGCGGTGGCCACCTTGTAGCGGCTGTCGAGCACGTTGAACCAGAGTTCTTTCGCGTTGTCGGCCGCGGTCTGGGGGCGCAGCTCAGGCGGCGCGTTCTCGTGATACCGCTTGGTCATCCCGAACAGGTTGTCCGTCGCCGGCTGCTCGTGGGTCAGGATGAACGTGTTTTTGCCGAACTCGCCCGATGTCAGCCAGTAGAACCGGCCGCCCACATAGGTGCTGGCGCCCTGCTGGCGGCCTTTGAGCAGGATCGCGCGCACCATGCCGGTGTCGGCCTTCTGCTTCTCGATGGCCGCGTGGATGTGCTGCTGGGCGCGGTTCATCTTGAACGGCAGCACCTCGCCGCTCTTCGTCCTGATCTTGAGCGCCCGCGGCGCATAGAACTCGAAGTCCGTGCGCAAACGCATCAGGATGGACCTGCCCTCGGGACTCATCCGGCCAGATCCTTGAGGTTCTGCTCGTAGCTGTTCGGCGTCGTGCCGACCACGGTCAGGCCGAATGCCTCGCGCTCGAGGGCGATCAGCGTCTTGAGCGTGTCCGCCAGGTCCTTCATGGTCTTGGTGCGGCTGCCGAGCGAGATCACCTTCTGGTACAGCTCGTTCAGCTTGTCGACGCCGTTGCGATCAGGATCGAACATGCGCTCGCCCAGCTGCTCGAACAGCTCGCGGTTCTGGGTCACGGATCGCAGCTCGGCCATCAGCTCCATGGCCAGCGTGCGCGATGCCGCGATGTCGTTGCGGTGGGACAGGCGCACCCGCAGGATCACCTCTGCGTTCGCGTCGACCACCGCCTGATCGCTCGCTCTGGTTTCCGGGTTTCCAGTGGCAACCTGACTGGAAACCACCGCTCTGGAAACCAAGTCGTCGGCCTTGGCCTGAATGCGCGCCTTGAGGTCGCGTGCCCAGCTGTGCGCCTTTGCCCGCTTGCCTATCCCGGTGTGAGACACCCCGTGGGCGGCTGCGATCTCACGGACGGAAAGGATGCCGGCGCGGTAGTCGCGCTCGATGCTCTCCCAGTCGGCCTGGGGCTTTTTGTCGGAGGTGGAAACCATGCCCGGGAGTTTCCGGGCGGGGTGGCGGGCCTACTGTGGGTGGCCGGGCGGGTATCTCACGCCTCGAGGATGGAGATCCTTGTCCGGCCTTCGATGAGCGTCAGGCTCAAAGTCGCGCCACTCTTCATCCCCGGGTGGTCTGGCACCAGCATGGTGGCGTATTGGACCCCCTTCCAGAGAAACTGGACTTCGATGCCGCTTGGCTGGTCGCGTGGGTTCCCGATCCCGATCGTGTCGTACCGCAGGTAGTACACCCGCTGATCCACAACGAACGGACCGGCCTCGGGCGGAACACTGTCCGAGGTCACAAGGTTCGCAAGCAGGGTTTTGGCTTTGGCGGTTAATTCCATCATGTTGGGTGGCCGGGTGGGTTGGTCAGGAGATCTCCACCTCATCCCCGAGTTTGCTGGTTATGTAGGCGCGCATGGCGGCGATCAGGGGTGTCGGTCCCCTGACGAGGGGGCCACATGAGCGACCCTCCCCTTCCATGATTGCGCTGGCGCAGGCATGCCAAACGCATGGGGAGCGCGAGGAGGCCCTGATACTGATGCGCTCGCGCTCGATGATCGGGCCGCCGTCTACCCAAAGCATTGACGGCGACCATGGATAGGGCTGGCCATTGGGTTTGTACCTCCATCCCACGGCGGGATGCTGATAGCAGGAACCGGCCGCCAGCAACTTAATTCCGATCGCCAGCGCCACGGTGGCGTCCAGCAGGAGGCCATCAAGTTCGGCTGTCTTGAGCTTCATGGCGCAGATCTCCCCCGCACCCAGTTCAGGCAGCGGCGCCAGAGCGGCAGGGCGGGCGCTTCGTCGTGCTCGATGGCCCAGCTCTTCTGGTCGTCGGTCGGGGGGTCCAGCGGGTACAGCATGATGAACCCGTCGTCGACTGTCAGCTCCTCGCCGTCGAGCTGGCCGCCGATCATGGCTGCGAAGTGCTGGGTGAGCTGGCCGAGGGCGTCGGCGTAGCTGTGGGCCTCGAAAGTGGCGTCTGCCGTAAATTGGAACTTCATCGGGTCATTCCTTGGGTGGGTTCGGGTTGGTGCACCGGCCTTCGGCCAGCATCTTTGCTGCACGCTTGGCGGTGCAGTCTTGGCAGTAGTCGACATCGACGAACACCCGGGTGACGCGGCGCACGCCTCGAACGGTGATGTCCTGGCGGCGGGTGAGCGGCTCGCCTGAGAAGTGCAACAGGATCAACCAGTCTTGCCAGATCCGGTCGCTGTCGAAGCACGCCGGCCGGGGTGGGGCTGCGTTCTGCACCATCCAGATCGTCTTGCCTGCCCGGTACGGCATCAAGTCCAGCGCGTCGCCGAACGGGATCTCGTCGCGGGTCATCCGCGGGTTGGCCGGGGCCGGCGCTGACACTTTCACCATCGTCCTGATGAGCATCGTCTTCCGTTTGCGTTGTGTGACCACGTCGTATCCCGGTGTGCCGCCGTCTGGGGTGACGGCGGCGAGCTGTCTCAGCAGGCTTTCTTCTTCCCGCCGATCGATCCAATGACCGGCTTGCCGACCGGCTTCATGCCCATGCGGGCGTCGAGCTTCGTGTCCCGCTTGCTGCCTTCCTTCACGCCGGCGCGCTTGTCTGAGCGCATGTCCATCTTCTCGGTCATCGGCCGCTTGGATGCTGGTTTGGCTGTTGCCATGGGTGATCTCCTCTCGAGTGCCGGCATGGTCGGCTGCCGGCTTGCCGTTGGGTTAAACGAGGCCCTTCTGACGCAGCCGCACCAGGCTGCGCATGTGGCCCACGAACCAGTCGAGCATCGCCATCGGGCGCGTGTAGCCAGCTGGCGGCGGTCGCTGGCCATCGATGACGGCGTCGCAGTAGGTGCAGCAGTACGCGCCGCACAGGTCTAGGCTCTTGAGTGCGCCACCCTTGCCCGCGGCGCCCAGTGGGGCATGGCTCCATACGGTCATGGATGGGTCAGCCGGGCAACCGGGGATGCGGACAAGGCACTCCTCGCCCTTGGCCGAGTCGCGGATCTTCTGGCTCTTGCGGTCGGCCAGCTTGGGCTCGACGTGCTTTCGGGCGACGTTGACCGTGGGCGGCTTCTTGTCAACCGGCTTGTCAACCAGCTTGAGCGGCGCCCTCACGCGCTCGAGCACCACGGCCGCGGGCTTGCCGCGGTTCATGGGCGTCTTGCGGGTGAGGGGCGACCGGATCATGTTGGGCCTACCGGGGCGGTTTCGCGCAGGGCGTGGACGATGGCCCGGAAAATGAAGTCCTTGGCCTGCTGCTCGGGAGGCAGATCACAGAACGGGACCATGCACGGGTGCTGTTTCAGCAAGGGGTTCTTGATCGGGCCGTAGACCCAGCCCTCATCCGTCTTGGCCTTCAACCATGCCGCGTGACTGGCCTCGGCGCCGAAATTCCCCTCGGTGTGAAACTTGACCCCCATGCGAGCCGAGTCCCGCTGCCATTCCGGGGCCTCGGCCCATGGCAGGTGCGTGTAGTCGCCGAGCGCCTGGCAGTACGCCCGGTTGACCTCGTGGCAGACCTGGGCGATCTTCTCCAAGGCCCGACACGATTTCTCGGTGGACGAGTCCGCTGGCATGCCGCGTGACTCGATCCATTCATTTATGGCTCGGGGGTCCCATGCCACGCGACGGCTGCCCAAATCGATCGGCTCAGGAAACAAACCCTTTGACCTCATGAGGTGGAGCTGGGTTTTCGATAGGGTTGTGAGTTCCAGCACTTCGCTCAGTCGGAGCAGCTGGCGGGGTTTATCGTCGGCCGTCATGCTGTAGCTCCGGCAGCCAGCTTCGTGCGCAGCTCGTAGCCCATCAGCGGCCACACCTTGCCGATCGCGTTCGCACGCGCGACCTTGCGACCCACCTCGGCGTCGAAGTTCTCCGGCGATGCGCAGGCCGACTCACCAGTGACGACGAAGCCGTTGCGCAGCACGAGAACGCAGAAGGTCAGTATCGCCAGCTCTGTCTTGAGGCGCCCGATCTCGTCTGGAAAGACGCCTCGCCCCCGAGCAATCTGGGTATTGGTGAACGCCCCCGCAACGCCGTCGGCGGCAGTGAAGTAGTGCTCGCTGGCGATGTTCGCCTCGACGCCTGCCGGCGTGATGCGCGGCGCGGTCAGGCCCTTGGCCTGGATCTCCTGCTCGATCTGTTTGTCGGTGCTCATATCCTGTCCTCGTCGTAAAGTGGTTCGTGGGGTGGGGTGGGAACACCCCAAGCCTTGCTGCGATACGGACAGTCGACGTGCGAGCACTCGGCTCGGTCGCTGTTGCATTGCTTGGGGTTCCGCTGGCACACCTTGCACATCGATGCTTGAGCGAACGGCCCCTTGGGCAAGACCTTGGGGTACTTCATGTGTCAGGCGGTGGCTTTGGCGGCCTGGGCCGTCTGGTATGGCATCCACTCGGCGTAGCCGCCGTGCTCAATGCTTGGCGCCACATCGTCACCCTGCAGAAGCAACACGGAGTTGAACTGGTGCACGGCGCCGCTCGGTCCGATGACGTGCAAGTTCACCATGCGGTCGTGCCACACGAAGGTGACGGTGGCGTCGCAGGGCTGCGCGTCATCCCAGACTCCGAGCAGCGTGCGGTTGTGGCCAAATGGGCGATACCAGACCTTGCGGCCGACGGTTGGTGTGATGACGGTGCTCATGGTTTCCTTTCGGGTGGGTTACGCCTCTGCGGGCGCGGGTTGGGATTTGGTCTTGCGGGTCGGGGCCACGTACCTGACGCCCTCGCGCTCTTCGGCGATGAAGTGGAAATGCACGCCGAACTCGACGACAGCCGTGTCGATGACCGTGTCGATGTACTTGCTGTACTGCTTGATCGACAGGTCTTCGGTGCTCACGCGCTCGCGGTGCGGCGTCTTGCGCTTGGGGACAACGTACCGGCCGGCCTCCGCGTCCCAACGTGGGATGGCGCGCATGACGAACCTGTCTCCGAGAAAGCGGGCGCGGAACATTTCCTTCCAGACTCGCCACTCGAACCGGGCGCCGTCTGGAAACGTCACCTGCTCGGAGATCTGCGGGAACACGGCCTTGTGCAGAAAGCCTCGCTGCCGCGCAGTTATGTCGTCCTCGTACTCGGCCGCGGTGAACAGCACCGGCTTTTGGTCGGCGGTCAGCGCCTTGCCGTACTCGTACAGGCGGCACACTGCCAGGTGGGCGGCCTCGCGCGTGGTGGCGACGATGCTGATCGTGTCCGTCATGCCGCTCGCCTCCGCGGGGTGTTGGACATCAGGATCACCTTCTTTGCGGCGACGGCCTCGGCCATCACATCGGGCTTGGCCTGCTCGAATCCCAGGATGGCGGCCAGCTTTGTCCAGTCGTACTCCTTGGCCGGGATGGCCATCACGCATGAGAACTTTGGGCGGCGGATAGCCACCAGCACCACGCCCGGCTGGTTGTGCGCGTCGGTGCACGCCACCACCAAGCTGTCGGCATGCCACTTCGCTTCGGCCTCGGCGGCCAGGGCGGCAGCTGGCGACGGTTTGCTCATGCAGAGCGCACCTCCACCATCACCCAATACTTCTTCTCTTCGCAGCGCGCCTGCTCGTACACGAACGTCACGCGGGGGTCGGCGTCATCGAGGTGCAGCCAGTCGGAGACGCCGTCGCGGACCGCTTTCAGTGCGCCGTGCAGGTTGTCGTCGTCGAGTGTGCCGGCCGAGTGCCGGGTCATCGTCACCACCACCGGCAGCGTGATCGACGAAGGGAAAGCCTTGGCGCGCAACGCATGCTTTGCGTAGGCGCGGTGCATCTTGGTCATCTTCGCGCGTGAGCGGAAGTGCATCTTGAGCAGGAAGTTCAGGCTCTCGGTCTTGAGCGGCAGTCGGACGGTGATCGGGCTCATCGGGTCAACCTCAGTTCTTTGCCTCGGGCCAGCTCGTGCATGCACTGCATGTAGTTGCGGGTGTTGAACACGTCGACCCAGCTGACGTCGAACTTCTCGGCCGCGGCCTCGATGGTCAGGACGTCGTGGGGGTTGGCTTTGAAGTGCAGCAGCAGCTCGGCGCGCAACCCGCCCGTCCGGGGCTTCGCGTTGGGGTTGACCGTCATGTCGCTCGTCCTGCCTTGATGTCGGCGATCTTCATCAGCATCCACCGGGCCGCGCCGGCCTTGTCGTGCTTGTGCTCGTTCATCCAGCTGGCGGGCAGGAACGCGGACAGCTCCGTCAACGCCCGCAGGTAGCCGACCGCCTCGCCCGCCAGGTACAGCGAATGCGGCGTGCCTTGCGGAAGGCACAGCTCGAGGGCGGTCCGCTTGTCGCTCATGCTTGCGAGTGCGATCCGCGTTTCGTCTGCCAGTCGGAGACAAAGCCACCGACGATCGGGCCGTCGACTTCGTAGCGGCCTCGCGGGGTCGGCGCGCGCTGGATCTCGACACCGGGCGGGGTGTACGCCTTGTCGTCGACACCGAACCCGGCGCATTGCCGGGTGCCGGCGCCAGCTGGACGGCCGCGGGGGGCTGTGCGCTTGGCTTCCTCGAACTCCTTGACCAGCGTCAGGGTCGTGAAGTACCGATAGCCGCCGTTCGATGGCGCCCGGAACAGCCGGCCATCGGCCAGCATTCGCGCGGCGTCGGCCGAGAACGACTCGCTCGCGCCTCCGAAGTCTTTGACCGACCAGCCGGATTTCGTCGCGGCTTTGGCCAGGAGGCGCCGCTTGCGGTTTTCGCGGTAAGCCAGGTTGCGGGCCGTCATGCGGCGGGGGTCGGTTTTTGCGTTCTGGGGCATGGATGGGAACCACAAAGGACACAGGGAATACGCCGGCGACACGGTTGACGCGTCGACCAGCACGGTGGCCGGGCGATCGGTTGGATCGGCGGGGAGGTGCGGGGAGTGACGGGCGCAGCTGCGGCACTCGTCTCGCAGGGATCTGGGCACGCATGGGGCCATGCCGGTGTACGGGCGGCACTGGCCGCAGTGGGCAGTCATGCCGCGGTGCCCAGCTTTGCCCGGCGCTCGTCGCGCTGGCGGATCATTTCGCGCCGGTGCTCTTCCTCGGCGCGCAGCAGTGCGGCAGTGGCATCGGCGGCGGAGCTGGGCACGGTCTTGGCCGATTGATCGACCTTCGCCACTGGCGCCGCCGCAAGCACGATCGCTGCAGCCTCAGCTCGGCGCCCGACCAGTGCGGCAAGCAGCCATGCGAAGCCGGCGCCCTTCGCCTTGGCGTCGTCCGCTAGGCTGACGAACTCCTCTTCGGTGGCGCCCTGAGCGAGCAGCGCCAGCAAGCGCGGATCGCCGGGGTTGACCGATGAGATCCCGGCCGCTCGAAGCGCCTTGCAGATCCTTCCGGCCGGCGTTCCGATCGGGGCTCGCTCGTCGCTTTTCGGGCCAGCAGGATGCGCGCGCTCTATCTCTTCTATTGGTGTTGGTGTTGGTGTTGGTGTTGGTGTTGGTGGCATTGCATCGGCATGCGGGATTGATGCCGCGGCATCGCTGTCCTCATGCCGCGGCATTGCCGGTGCTTTGCCGGACTCCGTCAGCGGCTTTGCCCAACGCTTGTTTGCCTTGTCGCGCTGCTTCTGCTGCTTCTCGCGCATGGCCAGGATCTCGGCATCGGCCCGGCCGTTCACCCAGCCCGCATCTGTCAGCTCGAAGAACTCTTCGAGCACCACTCGGACGGCTTCGCGCTGGGCTTCGGTCTGGGCCAGCACCAGCCGGCACACAGCACGCAGGTCGGCCGGCAGCGGCTTTTCGTTCGTGTAGTACGTGTCGAGCAGGCGGCGATAGGCCGCGTCCTCTTCCCAGCTCAGGTGCCGGGTGGCGCTCAGGTAGTCGCCAATGTGGAACGGGTAGTAGTTCACGCTTCCGGCACCCCGACCCACACCCATGCGCTGCGCGGGCAGCCGTGGCTCTTCGGGTCTTTGGTCGGCTCGAAGCCGCCCCATGTCACGATGCCCCGCTTCTTGGCCTGCAGCGCGATGTGGCCCCATGCGCGGGCATTGCGCGGCACGGGCACGATGCCGGCGCTGGCGTGCCGCACGTCCTCGATCGAGATGCGCGCGCCCTGGCCGGCCTTGCGGCCGTAGTCGATGAAGAACGCCATCGCCTTGGCCTTTCAGTCGGGGCTGTCGGCCTCGGCCCCGTCGGCGGCACGATCGGCACCCAGCTTTGCCAGATCGCGCCCGCGGTTCGCGTCGGATCGGGTCAGGCGGATCGGCCGGCGCGGCGGCTCGGGAATGTCGAATATGTCGAGCTGGTTCACGCTGCCGCCTATTCGTCGATGTTTGGCTGGGGGGCGTCGTGGCCCAGGCCGATCGCGGCCAGCGTCTTGAGTGCGGTGATGAACGATTCGTCGAAAGTCTGGTCAGTGACTGGGACCAGCTTCATGCCAAGCGCCGCAGTCAGGGCGGCGAAGCGTTCCAGCTGGCCGTCCTTGATCGAGTTCATGGTCGTTTCGGACACGCCGATCAGGTCCGCGGCCCGCTTTTGCGACACGCGCGCAAGTCGGCGCAGCAGCATCGTGTGGTTCTTGTGCGCGCGGTCGACGATCGACGGGTCGATGCGTTCGTTGCTCATCCGACAACCCCCATTGGTAGGGACTCGAAAACGGAATTCCTATGTGCCTCACCGCACAGAACCGCTTTGGCCACGAGTTCCGTGCCATTCGGGTTGACCCGGGACAAAGTCCGATCCATGGACACAAACCAAGACCACGAATGGGCTCGCGCCTCGGTCGCTGCGCTGATCGCGCGGCTTGTGAGGCTGCTGGTGCTCGGGAGGCATCTGTGACCCCCCTGATAGGTGGCCGGGCCAGAGGTCGTCACTCTGGCCCGGCCGCCCGCCGCGGGAGTCACTACGCGACGGGCACAACTTGTCTGGTGAGCGCGACCCATTGGTCAAGCGGCCACGGCAGATCGGGTTACGTCCACAAGCGGGCGCCCCTTCGGGTGCCACGGCCAGGACTCGTCAGGGACCCGGTGCCAGTGGATGTCGGGGCGGAGTTCCTCGCACGTAACCAAACCATCTGTCACCCGCTCGATGTCGGGACACTTTCCGGGCGGCACGGGACGATCACCACTGACCCATCGGGAAAGGTCGGGCCGGTGCGCGCCGATCTGGTCGCAAAGCCATGCGCGCCGGCCAGACTCCTGGGAAATGAAAAGTGGTAGCAGCATCGCCATACTTTAGCGATACGCTACACATAACGCAAGCGTTGCGCGAATTCACGCCGTTAGCGTGCCGCTATTCAATCAACGCGATGGCGACGGTCGACCAAGTCAGGAGAGACAACCTTGCCCTGCTCTTCAAAGAGTTCGGGTCATGGAAAGCCTTGGCCGATGCTGTCGGCGTCTCCGAGTCCCAGCTCAGTCAGTGGGCTAACGGGTCGGCCGACTCGAAAACCGGGAAGCCACGCGGAATGCGCCCTGAAAGCTGCCGCCGTATAGAGGCCGCGACCAAGAAGCCACCAGGTTGGATGGATGCGGAGCACGCAGGCGCTGCGCCTCAGCCTCCTACTGCTTCCGGTGGAATGACACGCACAGCGATGCGCGCCCCTCGCGCGGTTCCGGTAGTCGGTCGAGCGAGAGGCGGCTTTCCTGAACGGGTTTGGGGCGACGGCGATCAGCCGGTCGGCATCACAGATGAGTACGCGCTAGTCGCCACCACCGATGACAACGCATTCGTCTGCCAGGTCGTTGGCCCGAGCATGGTGGCGCGCTACATGCCAGGCGAGTACGCGCTGATCGAGCCGAACACCGCGCCCGAGATCGAAGATGACGTGCTGGTGCGCCTTGAAACCGGCGAAACGATGCTCAAGCGCCTCCTGAGCCGGCGCGGCGGTGTGCGCCTGGGCAGCTATGCGGACCCCGCAGTGTTGAGCTACAGGGAAGACGAGATCACATGGATGTACTACGTCGCCCACCCGATCCCGGCACGGCGAATCAAGCACCGCGTGGACATCGATCTGTCAGCCCAGAACGATGACGATCAGATCGACGACACGCGGATGGCCGGCACGCTGGTCGGCGGCATGTCGCACTTCGGCCAGCTCGATGAGCTGGGTCAGCCGCCGCAGCGCAGGCGTAAAGGTGAGTCGTCATGACCCCCTTCGTCCTGATTCCAGACAGCCTTTCGGCGAACACCATCGAATGTCTTGAGGCTCTGCTTGACCAGGCGCGGCTCGGCGAAGTGACGGGCATCGCATTCGCCGTGACTCTAAAGCGCCAGAAGTTCATCGTGAACTCAGCAGGCGAGGCAAGGCGCAATCCGACGTTTGCAAGGGGGATGGTGGCTGCTCTGGATGACGACCTGAGCGCGCGTGTTCGAGGCGGCGAGAGTGATTAAGCGATGAGAAGGCAGCGTTCGACGCTCCCAGTCCGTTCATTTTCAGGTTTGGCATCAGAGCTGCTTCCCGCGGCTATTTTCTGCCTCCTCGCCCTGCTCATTCCCTTGAGTGTTTCGGCAGATCAGCGAGATGGAGGATTGTCGGAAAGACGCGACGAGGAAGCTACATCGGCATGTCTCGATGACCCGGCTTGCGCGCGTGCGATGGTCATTGAATACGCGCGCCGCTCCGCGGACGAAAAGCGCGCTCGGGCAGAGTACGAGGCAAAACCATTTGCTGAAAAGCTCTTGCCGTGGCTTGCGATTGCGGCCCTCGCTTGGCTTATTTGGAAGTGGGCGGGTCGGGGACCGCCTAGCAAGTGACCACGCCCCATCCAAACGGCCCGCCTTGAGCGGGCCTTTTGCTGTCTGCACAAAGTATTTTTGCGATACGCTAATTTAACGCTTGATGCCTGATTAGCGTTACGCTACATTCACCCTGTCAACCCGCTTCCCGGGCCGTCAGGAGTGAATGATGGAAAGCATCGCCAGCGCCCAGCGCGCCTATGACAACGTGGTCCCGCTGCACGGTCCCAGACCTGCAGAGAACGAGGCTTTGCAGTGCGCCGCCACGGCGTACCTCGAGGCCCTGATGGGCGGCCAGAGCACCGCGCGCATGCCGCTGGCCGGCGTCACAAGAAACGCCGACATCGCCGTCCTGCTGACGTGGATCTCCGAGGATGCCGCCGCCCGGCTGCTGGCCGCCTGCTCGGCCGCCATGACCGGCCGCGACACCGAATGCGTGGCCCTGCTCAAGTCGTTCGCCGCCCAGGCCGCGGCCGAGTACGCAGCTGACAACTTCGAGGTGTGGCTGTGAGCCCCTACTACTTTTCCAGCATCGTCGACGAGGTCCGCGCCAAGCACCAGACCGTCGACGACATCCCGCCGCCGCCCCCTGTCGTCGAGAAGCCGGTCGAGTACCCGGCCGGCGAGTGGTTGCTGTGGGTCGCGGTGGCCGTGATGTCCGTGCTGGCCTGCATTTTTTCACCCAACTGGGTCACCCCATGAGCTACCTCGCCGCGTATGTGCTCGTCAGTCTGCTGGGCTGCGCGGTGTGGTTCTGCCTTTCACCTTTCACCCAAGAGGATCAAGACGATGGACGACGAACTACTGACCTATCGCTACCCGCGGACGCTGCAACAGGCGTTCGGGTGGCGCACATCCACCCAGCTGGAACCCATGAATGCGAAGAAAACGACGCGGCCATCGGGTCGCTTCGTGCGTTTCGTGCGCGCCGCTCGTGACTGGTGGAGTGCCCTGTGAACGCAACAACACAACTTGAATCCATGGAGCTGGTCGAACAGCGCCAGTCCCAGCCGGTCGCCCTGGCGCCGGCCTCTTCATCGCCCGCGGCCATCATGCAGCTGGCCATCCAGCAGGGTGCCCCGGTCGAGACGATCGAACGCATGTGGGCGCTGCAGGTGGCCTACGAGAAGCGCGAGGCCGAGCGCAAGTTCAATGAAGCGTTCGCCGCCTTCAAGGCCCACGCCGTGCGCGTCATCAAGAACCGGCAGGTCACGGACGGCCCGCTGAAAAACAAGAAGTACGCCGAGCTGTTCGCGGTGGTTAACGCCGTGACGCCGGCCCTGTCCGAGCACGGCCTGAGCGCCTCGTGGAAGCTCACCAAGGATGAGAAGGACTGGATCGAGATCACCTGCGTGCTCAAGCACAGCGGTGGTCACTCCGAATCCGTGGCGATGGGTGGCCCGCCCGATGCTGGCGGGGCCAAGAACGCGATCCAGCAGCGCGCCAGCACGGTGTCCTACCTCGAACGCTACACGCTGAAAGCCATCCTCGGAGTGTCGGAGCAGGAAGACGACGACGACGGCGGCCGTGGCGCAGAAGACCTGCGGTTCACGTGGATGACGAAGGTCAACGAGGCCACGAACACCGAAGATCTGAACCGCGTTGTGCGCGAAGGCGTCAAGGTCCTGCAGGCCGCCCGTGACGTAGAGGGCTACTCGATCTTCCAGCGCGCCGTCACCGCCCGCCGCGAGGATTTCAAGGCGGAGGCCGGGGCATGAAACCGAGCAACTTCATCCGTTTCCGCTGTTCGTCGATCGGCAAGCTGATGACCGCGCCGAAGCTCAAGAGCGAGGTGCTGTCGGTCGGTGCGAAGACCTACATCCGCGAGCTGGCCGCGCAGGAGATCTTTGGCGTCGACTTCGAGGTGTCGAGCAAGCCCATGGAGAAGGGGCTGCGCGTCGAGGATGCCTCGATCTGCCTGCTCAACCAAGTGCGCGGCCTGGCGCTGTCGAAGAACGCCGAGCGCCGGGCTGATGACTACATCACCGGCGAGTGCGACCTGTTCGATACCGAACGGCGTCGCGGCCATGACCTGAAATCCTCGTGGTCGCTGGCCACGTTCCCGATCACCGAGGTCGACTGCGAGAACTCGCTGTACGAGTGGCAGATGCGCGGCTACATGCGGCTGTGGGATGCCGAGGAGTGGGAAGTCAACTACGCGATGGTCGACACCCCAGACAACCTGATCGGCTACGAGCCGCTGTCGATGCACCTCGTCAGCCATATCCCCGAGCACATGCGCCTGACGACTTGGCGCGTGCGGCGCGATCTGGCGAAAGAGCTGGAAATGGTCGAGAAGGTCAAGCACGCGCGCCTGTACTTCGCCGAAGTCATCGCCGAGTTCGATCGATCGCACCGCCTCGAGGTGGAGCCACCACCGAAGCCAACAGCGCCCGCTGTTCCCCCCCAGGCCAGCGCACCCGCGCGGGCCGCTCTCCCTGAATCCATCTTCTGAAAGAACTACATGGCATCTTTGAACAAGGTTCACATCATCGGCAACGTCGGGAAAGACCCCGAGCTGAGATCCACGCCCAGCGGCACGCAGGTGTGCGTGCTGTCCGTCGCCTCATCGCGCAGCTGGAAGGACAAAACCACCGGCGACAAGATGGAGGAAACCGAGTGGCACCGCGTGGTGTTCTATGACCGACTGGCCGAGATCGCGGCCAAGTACGCGAAGAAGGGCAAGCCGATCTACGTCGAGGGCCGCCTGAAAACCCGCAAGTGGGACAAGGACGGCGTCGAGCACCACACCACCGAAATCATCGTCGAGAACCTGCAGCTGCTCGGCGGACGCGAGGATGCGGCGCCGGCTACCGATCGACCTGCCGCACGCACAGAGCGGCCAGCCGCAGCCGCAGCCCCAGCACGCCGCCCAGCTGCTGCGTCGACCAGCTTCGACGACATGGACGACGACATCCCGTTCTGACCCACCCCACCACCACCGAAAGGAAGCAATGAACACCCTGACACCCCGCACCTTCGCGGACACCATCAACGCCCTGCGTTTCGGCACCCTGTCCGACGAACTGAGCGACAAGCTCAAGGATCTGGTCGCCTCGTGCGCCACCACCGGCCGCAACGGCTCCATCACCTTGACGCTGGCCTTGAAGCCCGGCAAGGGCGGCCAGATCGAGGTCTTCGACGAGATCAAGGTGAAGCTGCCGAAGGAAGAGAAGGGTTCGAGCCTGATGTTCGCCACCCCCGAGAACAACCTGCAGCGCGAGGACCCGCGCCAGATGCAGCTGCCCGAGCTGCGCCGCGTCGAAACCAGCAATGCCAGCGCCGACGTGCGCAAAGTCAGCTAACCCCACCACCGAGGACGACCAATGACAGACACATCAACCGCCGTCGAGGCGATCGAAGCCCTGGCGCTGAAAAGCCAGATCCCGCGAGTCGCGGATGACGGCTGCGAAATCCCGTTCGTGATCGTCAACGACAACCAATCCATCGCGGATCTGGAAACGCTGCTCCCTGCTCCGACTCGCAAGCGCGGCAACACGGTGCTGCGCGACGAGGCCAGCTTCTGCAAGTTCGTGCTGACGCACGCGGGGACGAGCACCTGCGTCTACGGCGCCAAGAACCCCCCGGCCTTTGAGGCCGTGTTCAATGACCACAACCGCCTCGAGCCCGGCTGGCGCGATCACAGAGCGTCTTATCCGTGCCCGCTGTCGGTCGAGTGGTTGAAGTGGACCGGCGCCGATGGCAAGCAGATGAAGCAGGCCGACTTCGCCAAGTTCATCGAGGACAACGCGCTCGATTGCCGGGCCCCCGATTCGGCCACGATGATCGAAATCAGTCGCACGCTCGAAGCGAAGAAGAAGGTCAACTTCGCCAGCGGCATCCGCTTGTCCAACGGCGAGAACGAGCTGACGTTCGAGGAAACGATCACCGGCACCGCCAGCAAGGGCAAGGTGCAGATCCCTGAGCTGTTCACGATCGGCATCCCTGTGCTCGACGGCGGCGCCGTGTACGAGGTGACGGCCCGCCTGCGCTACCGCATCGGCGATGGGACGCTGACGATGTGGTTCGACCTCGTGCGCCCGCACAAGATCATGGAGCACGCGGCCAATGAGCTGTGGCAGCGCATCGAGACGGCCCTCAACGTGACCGTCTTCAACGGCGGCTGATCGACTGCCCCGGTCGTCCAGGCCGGGGCCCCTCCACCTACCTGACTCACACCCAATGAGCGAAATTGCATTCCCCGAAATCATCGAAAGTGCGGTCGACGCGAAGCCAGCTCCCGCACTGGTCCCAGCCCTGGTGACGATCAAAGACGCGACCCTCGCGCAGTTCACGCGCACCGAGGCAGATCTGCGCACCCTCGCCGCCAAGTTCGACAACGTCGCCTTCGACGTGGCCACCCCCAAGGGGCTGACCGCCGCGAAGCAGGCCCGGCAGGAGATCCGCGACGCGCGGTTCACGGTGCAGCGCATCGAGAAGAACACGAAGGCCGAGCTGAATGACCTGAAATCCACCGTGTCGGACACGGCCGCGGCCCTGATCGCCATCATCGAGCCGGCCGAGACGAACGCCCACAACCAGATCAAGGCCCACGAGGAGAAACTCGCCGCCGAGAAAGCCGAGCGTGAGCGCCTGGCCGCGGAGGCCGAACGCATCGAGGCCGAGCGCCTGGCAGCCCACCATGCCGGGCTGGTGAAGTTGCGCAGCTACCCCGAGCTGGCCCGCGGCCTGACATCAGAGCAGATCCACAAGGGCCTGAGCTTCCTGTTGGACATGACGTTCGGCCCAGAGTGGGAAGAGTTCTGCGACGAGGCCGCCGAAGCGCGCGACACGTCGATCGCCCGCCTGAGCGAAATGCACGCCGCGGCGCTGAACCGCGAAGCCGAAGCAGCCCGCGTCGAAGCCCAACGCGTCGAGAACGCCCGCGTCGCCGCCGAGCTGGCCGAGACACAGCGCAAGCTCGACGAGCAGGCTGCAGCGTTGAAGCAGCGCCAGGACGACATCGACCGGGCCGAGCGTGAGAAGCAGGCCCAGCGCGACGCCGAGGCAGCCGCGGCTAGGTTTACAACCACGCCGGCCGAGGTTTACAACCCAGCCCCCGAGGCTTGCAGCTCATCCGCGCACGACAACCAGGCTTGTGACTCACCAGTCGCCGAATCTGAGCAGCAAGCCGACCCGTCCGAAGCCCTGCAAGCCGTCGCGGCGCAGTCTCTGGACATGCCGGAAGCTGCCGCGCTCGACCCGCGCGAGGCATGGGCGGAGTTCGAGGGGGCGCTGCTGCGCGTCATGCCGAAGATCCAGAAGCACGCCGCGGCCGGTGATCTGTGCCGGTTCATCGCATCGCTTGAGCGGATGCGCGAGGTGATGGCGTGAGCACGGAAGACAACAGCGGGCCAGCGTTCCCGACTGATAGCGAGCACCAGTCAGGCCCGAGCACGTATCGCTACTCTGGAATGACGCTGCGCGACTACTTCGCGGCGATGGCGATGCAGGCTGTCGCCACAAATCCGACCGGGGCAGAGAGCTTCACATTCGACGATCGAGCGAAGTGGGCTTACCAACAAGCCGACGCCATGCTGAAAGCGAGGGCAGCATGAGCGACCTACACGACGCAATCATGAGTCTCGATCCGCCTGAGTCGGCCTCCGACTTCGGCGACCGGCTCGATGAGCAGTTGGCTGCGGCCTACAGGCGCGGTTTTCGGGCCGCGCGCCTTGCTGCGGCAGAGCTTGTGAGCGCACAGCCCGCCGCGCCTGCTGAACCGAAGGGTGCTGATGGCCTGCCAGTGTCGGCGCCGCGCTTGTACGCCGACGAGGAACCACCCGAGCCCGCCGCGAGTGCTGAACTCTCGTGCAATGCCTGCGTGACGTGCGGGCAACCCGTGGACGCCGCGCACTCAGTGGCACCGGAGCCGGTGGCGTGGATTCCGCGTGAACGCAAATCCGGCCAATGGATATTGGAAGACGCAGCCGACAACCCGAATGAGCCGATACACGAGGCTTGCTATTACAAGCAACCTGTGTTCGCCCACCCGCCCCGAGCGCCGCTACAAGACGAACACCCGTACACCTACGCCTCGACGCAGGCGACCAATTGCGCGGGGTGCGGTGAGTACAAGCACACGCCGCTTCGCATTGACGCGATGGGCGGCTATGTCTGTCTGACGTGCATCGACGGCAAGCTGGGCACGCTGCTTGGCGAGTTCGGGTATCCGCCCCGAGCGCCGCTGACGGACGACGAAGTGGACCTGCTTTGGCGCAAAGCCTATGCAGACCATTGCGGAACAACGATGTCTTTTGACTGGTTTGAAGCAGGCGTTCGCGCACTCGAAGCCCGCATCAGCGCCCACGGGATTGGAGGCAAGTGATGATTGCGCTCGAAAAATACGAAATGCCCGCTGG
>ERZ724517.39-NODE-39-length-69964-cov-7.592670_pt1 | contig 69964 bp, 62 predicted proteins | sample MGYA00376050_ERZ724517 | MGnify/ENA primary metagenome ERZ724517 (study PRJEB28724, sample SAMN07190886) | activated sludge metagenome | isolation source: activated sludge of sewage treatment plant in Hong Hong | place: USA: Christiansburg, Virginia | collected... | reverse complement strand
AGACAACAAAAAAGCCCTGACTCGTTAAGAATCAAGGCTTTTTAGATAATACTGAGTGTATTAGAACTATATATGGTGCCTAGGGCCGGAATCGAACCGGCACGGCGGTCACCCGCCGAGGGATTTTAAGTCCCTTGTGTCTACCAATTTCACCACCTAGGCAAAAACTTTTTAACAGGCTTCAGCGTACATTGGAGGCTGAGGCCGGAATCGAACCGGCGTAGGCGGAGTTGCAGTCCGCAGCATAACCATTTTGCTACCCAGCCGATTTAGCATCATCTGCTTAGGCTGCGTATGATATATATGAAGAAAAGTGTCGTCAATATCTTTTTTCTTTTTCACAATCAATTGATTATAAAATGTGCTTTTGGGCGTTTTTTAGTCATGTTAACGCGTTAAAAAATCCAATTCACACCAAAACACGGTGTATTTTACCTAAAATTCATTTGGCTTGTAACAATATGCCTCAAGCTTGGTCTAAATAATAACTTTGAGGATTATACAACATGCAATCTATTATTTTATTGTACAACCGTTTTCATGATGGTCTATTTTGTTATCTTAAACATTTAGATGGCTTAGCCGCGCTTGCTTTACGTCTTTATTTAGTGCCTGTTTTTTGGATGGCTGGCACACACAAATACCAGAGTTTTGCCGATACCGTAGATTGGTTTGGTAATGCTGATTATGGTTTAGGATTACCCTTGCCGTGGTTAATGGCTTTTTTAGCTACCAGTACCGAGCTTGCAGGCGCAATATTATTAACATTAGGCTTGGCTACACGTTGGATTAGTATTCCACTGATGATTACCATGATTGTTGCCGCGCTTACCGTGCATTTACCTAATGGTTGGCAAGCGATTGCCGACCCTAGCGCGCCTTTTGCTAATGCAAATGTGGTAGAGTCCGCCGAAAAGTTAGCTAAGGCTCGAGACATATTAACCGAATATGGCAATTATGATTGGCTCACATCTAGCGGTAATTTTGTGGTATTAAACAATGGCATTGAGTTTGCTGTGACCTATTTTATTATGTTATTTGCCTTGTTTTTTATGGGTGGTGGACGTTATGTAAGCTTGGACTATTGGTTAGCGCGTAAATTTAAACGCCCATAAACCAAAACAATCATAAAAAGGAGGCTGTATCAGGCTTCCTTTTTTTACAATTTGTACTATTAAATACTTTTAACAGCCACACCATAATCGTCTGCAACACGGCGAGTTAAGCCATTATCCACAAAGTGTTCTGCATCACTACTAATACAATAATCTACAATACTCATGACAGGCACTTTTAACTCTTGGCCTAACCAATAATCATCACAGTCGTAAGGATCGCTCATAATAACAGCCCTAATACTTTTGGGGTCATGCCAATCAAGTGGCTTCAGCCACACATACTCTAATTCTTGTCGATTATTTAAGAATCCAACTTTTAAATACAGTCCCCATGATGTTAATCCTTGCAAAAATATCTCTCTAATTTTAGAAGTTTTATTTCTCACCATGCTAACTGCTTGCTCAAAAGCAGCCGTATAACTTTTTTGATCGGCAGGTCTAGGCGCATCAGTCATACCTAGTTTTTTAGCAACCATAAACACCCAATCATCATAACTATCCCCCCAAGATGTCATCGGACGTGGTGTAATAAATGATTCATCCGAATAAAAATCATCTAATTCTCCAATTGCTGGCTTTTCAACACCCAGTTTGATCCACACACCACTCATGCCCAACATTTGTTTATTAGCACCATAACTAATTGCATCCTCTGCCCTTAAATACAAGCTATCAGGTATGTGATTACAACCAGATAGTTTAGAGCTAATGACAGAGGTTATAAAAGTTGCAACCCTTCGTTGGTTGGCGGCAACGGGCGGAAGTTGCACTGCAGGGCTACCTAAGGTAGTTAGCCAATGCCGACCTTCTGGGGTTTTGCGGTATAGAATGAGTGATTTTTCTTGATACATTTTTAATCTCCATTTAAGAAAATACAAGAACCAATGATTAATCTATAGCACAAACCTTAAACATAAAAAAATAAAGCAAAAACAATGTGATTTTCATCACAATAAAAAAGCACTCTTTCATAAGTGTTAGAGTGCTTTTCAAAAAAACAAATAAAGCTTATGTAGTGTAAGCTTTAATGCAAAACTCTAGGCTGTGGCTTGTTCATTTCTTCTAACTTGCCAAACAGTTGCAATCTGTCATCATTAAACAATTCCATATCAGGGGCTAAAATCTTAATATAGCGGTCAAAATACAAAATTTGTTTAAAGAGTAAGGCAAAAGCACGCGGAAAACGAATGCCGTGTTTTTCGCCTACAGCAACAATTTCGAGCATGAGCTGATTGATTTCGTTGTCATTAACTGCGCCATTTAATACGCTAGCAGGGTCAACCACGGTAAAGGCTTGATAAATCACTTCTAAGTCTTTGCCTAAAGCAACGATATCGACTTGTTTGCTGGTCATACCAATATGCAGCATAGACTCGGCCATTTTTTCAAAATTACCTTCACCAATTGACTCCATAAAAGTGGTAGTGGCTGTCCATGTTTTGGGGTCAATACGCCCTACAATACCAAAGTCAATAAAACCAATACGCCCGTCTGTTAGTACCATTAAGTTGCCTGCATGTAAGTCGGCATGAAAAGACTCACAAAACATTAAGCTAGAAAACCAAGTGTTCATTGCGCCTACTAAGGTGGCGGCAGGGTCACGGGCATACTTTTTAATGGTGTCTAAATCGGTTAATGGCACACCGTAAAAACGCTCCATAGTTAATACACGCAAACTAGAAGCCTGTGGATAGACTTGCGGTGCAATAGCTAGTGGATTGCTAGTAGCTTTTAAGAACTCGTTAAATTGTTTGATGTTTTCAGCCTCTTTGTAAAAGTCCACTTCTTCCATCATACAAGCTTGAATTTCGGACACGATTGCCGATAACGAGGCAAATTTAATTTTAGGAAACACGCGTTCAAAAATACGCGTTGCCCAATAAATAAAATTTAAGTCAGTAAGCAAAATATTTTCGACATCGGGCTTTTGCACTTTAATCACCACCGACTCACCTGTAATTAAGGTAGCGGCATGCACTTGGGCAATCGAGGCAGAGGCTAACGGTGTTTCGTCAATAAACGAGAAAATGCTTTCTAAGGGCTGTTTTAGCTCGCTTTCTAATACACGTCGAATATATTTAAACGGCAAAGGTGGTGTTTTATCTAAACAGTTTTGAAACTCGTTGACATAATCGGCAGGAAACAACGACGGTGAACTGGCCACGAACTGACCTAATTTAACATAAGTCGCACCTAGCTTTTCGAAGGTTTGACGCACTAAACGTGCCGTTGGTGGACGATTGCCACGCAACCAACCTAAACCTGTTGCCGCTAATACGGTACTGGTTTCGCCAATACGTACCACCCCTTTTAGGGCATTAGCAAAAGTTGCATAACGGTTCATGACTTCTCCTCGTTTTTTACGTGGCCACAGACGGGACAATCGGGGTCTTTGCGAAATTTGAGTGTGCGCCATGTGGGTATATCGGCTTCCCATAGCAGTAACTTGCCGTACGACCCTGCGCCTAAATTGCTTAAACATAATAATGCCTCATGTGCTTGTAACGCGCCTATCACACCAACCACTGTTGCTAATACACCTGACTCGCTACACGTTGCCATAACGTCATCAGTACGTGGATATAAACAACGATAACATGGCCATTGACGGCTTCCATAAAAAATGGCGAGTTGACCACTCAGCCCGATTGCTGCGCCTGACACTAAGGGTTTATCGGCTTGTACACAGGCAGTATTAACCGCATCACGGGTATTAAAATTGTCGCTACAATCTAATACCACATCGACTTGCTCAATAATGGCTAACAGATTATCGTCATTTAAGGCGGCAACCATTGGCTTAATTAATATATGTGGATTAACTTGTTGCAAATGTTTAGCTGCCGCTTGTGCTTTGGGCAAGCCTATGTCTGTGTCTCGGTACAAAATTTGACGTTGTAAATTACTTAATTCAACGGTATCAAAATCGGCAAGCCACAATTCGCCCACGCCTGCACTGGCTAAATACAAGGCCGCAGGACAACCCAAACCACCCATGCCAATAATTAATATTTTACTGGCTTTAATTTTTTCTTGCGCGGCGATGTCCCACTGCGGCAACATAATTTGGCGGTTATAACGTAATAATTCTTCATCACTTAACATATTGTCCTACCGTATAACGGTCATTGCCGCCATAATCTTGGCCTGTACTAATGCTGCTAAACTTGGCTTGGGTTAATAACTCGCGTACCGCTAAGCCTTGGTCAAACCCGTGTTCTAACACTAACCAACCCTGAATTTTCAAAAAGTCGCTCGACAATCTAACAAGATGTGCCAAATCGGCTAAACCTTGCTCTGGTGCAACCAAAGCCCGTAATGGCTCATGCGTTAACTGGCTTAGATGGGGGTCATTTTCGACAATATAAGGGGGATTACTCACAATACAATCAAACAAGCCTGTTAATGGCTCAAACCACGAGCCTAAGGCAAACTCAACATTGTGAATATGATGCTTATTGGCATTGGCTTGGGCGACTTTTAAACTTGGCGCATGAATGTCGGTAGCGATGACGTGCCATGTCGGATTTTCTAAAGCGAGACTTAAGGCAATTGCACCACTGCCTGTGCCTAAATCGGCCACGCGCCGCCACTGTTTACCCTGCCCTAAAGCCAATACTTTTTCGACCACAGATTCGGTGTCGGGGCGTGGAATTAGTACATCAGGCGTAACGGTTAAATTAAGCGACCAAAAGGCACGTTCACCCAAAATATAAGCCAACGGCACACCTTGTTGACGCAAAGCCACATACTGCTCAAATTGTGCTAACTGCGTAGGTGACAATTCGTGTGTTGGCCATGTGCGCAAAAAAGTACGGCTTTTGCTTAACACGTGTGCTAATAGCAATTCAATCTCTAAACGAGCTTCTTCGCCTGTTAATTGACTTAATGCGTGTTGTTGGAGTTGGGATATGTTCATTATTGGTGAATAATCACAAAATTTGCCGCACTGTTGCTAAAGGCAAAAATAGCGTCAATGGCGATTTGGGTAATACAATAAAGCCATGATGCTTATAAAAATTCGCTGAGGATTCATCTTTGGCATCAACGATTAGCGCATAAGCGGCAATTTCTGAACGAATAGCACGACTAAGCGCATCAGCTAACAATGCGCCTCCTAGTCCCTGCCCTTTAAAGACCATATCAACCGCCAAACGCCCCATACGTACTGCGGGAACAGTCGGATATCGAGGTAGCTTTTTGGTGATACTGACTGGCAAATCTGCTAACAATATACTAGCTGAGGCCAATGTGTAGTAGCCTGCAATATGTTGTTCATCTGTCAATGCAACAAAACAGGCTGCAACACGACGGCGGACATCCTGAGAAACCTGTTCACGCAAGTAGCGATTTAATGACTCAGAGCTACTATTAAAGGTATTACGCTCATGTGCTGTCTCTAAAGGTACAACTCGAAATTGAATATCACTCATTCGGCACGCAATAGTTTTTGGCGATTAGCGAAAGCCCTTTTTAAGGCTGGTGTTGGTTGTGGCGGTGACAGCAATGCTTGCGCAAAACATTCTTGGTCTGCTAAAGACAAACGTATTACGTCTGCCTCTGCAATCACACGTTGTGCCGCATCTTGAACAGCCATAGCCACAAAATCAGTCATGGTTCGCCCTTGAATCTCGGCAGCGCGCTTGAGCATGGCATGAAGATTGGTACTAATTCGAGCCTCAAGACGAGCAGTAGAAGTAGTTGATGACATATTTTTGCCCTCCTAGTAAAATTTTACGGCAATCTGCCGTAAAAATCAAATATCCTTTTCATTGACAAACATAACTCTTTGTACACAAATATGACAACGCCTCTTACTCATCATTAGCTAAAGCAGCCAATTGATCGGCTTGATACTCACGCGCCAATGACGACACTAGCTCCGTCAAATCACCTTCCATAATGGCATCTAATCGATATAAAGTTAAATTAATACGGTGGTCTGTGACTCGACCTTGCGAAAAGTTATAAGTACGAATCCGCTCCGAACGGTCACCCGAACCCACTAAATCGCGGCGCATGGTAGTTGTGGCTTGTGCTTGGGCATCGCGTTGTTGGGTTTCAAGTTTGGCGGCTAACCATGCCATGGCTTTGGCACGATTTTTGTGTTGTGAGCGTTCTTCTTGACACGAAACTACAATACCCGTAGGAATATGAGTAATACGAATCGCAGAGTCAGTTTTGTTAATATGCTGACCACCTGCACCACTGGCACGATACGTATCAACGCGCAAATCGGCAGGATTAATTTCGATAGCGGCTTGCTCTTCGGGTTCGGGCATCACCGCCACCGTACAAGCAGAGGTATGAACACGACCTTGTGATTCGGTTTCGGGAACGCGTTGTACCCGATGCGCACCTGATTCAAACTTTAAAGTACCGTAAACACCGTCGCCACTGACGCGGCTAATAACTTCTTTATAGCCGCCATGCTCGCCGTCATTACAAGAAATCACTTCAACTTGCCAACCTTGACGCTCGGCAAAACGCGAATACATTCTAAATAAATCACCTGCAAAAATGGCGGCTTCGTCACCACCCGTTCCTGCACGTACTTCCAAATACACAGGACAGGTATCATTAGGATCTTTGGGAATCATTAACACATTAAGCTGTTCGGTACATTCAGCAATGCGTTGTTGCGCGGCATCAACTTCTTCTTCAGCAATCTCTTTAAATTCGGGGTCATTACGCATTTCTTGAGCCGTTGCCAAGTCAGCTTCGGCCATACAAAACGCTTTCCACACTTGCGTAATTTCGCCTAGTTCGCTGTGTTCGCGCGATAATTTACGAAACTTATCATTATCACTAATAATACTGCTATCGGATAACAATGCCGTGACTTCTTCATGGCGTTCGCTTAATTGTTCTAAACGCGAACGGATAGATGCTTTCATAATCGATTCTCTACAATATCACTTAGGCTTTACACGCTAATTTAAACCCTCTCCTACAAGAAGAAGTTATTACTTAGAGCGAATTAGCTGTTTTGTTGAATACCTAATAAATCCACTGCCCATGCCAATTTATCATGGGCATTACTAGCGGCGGCTTGTTTGAGCTGTACACTGGGTGTGTGCATTACTTTATTGGTTAAATTGCGCGAAAGTCGCTCTAATACCTCATGCGGATTAACACCTTGTGCGAGTGATTGTTGTGCTTTGGCTAATTCAATTTGGCGTAACTTTTCGACTTGTTGCCTGTAGGCAATGACTAAACCTGTCGCCACTTGAGCGCGTTGTTCGTGTAAAAACTGCAACGCACATTGCTCAATAAGCTGTTCGGCTGCTTGAGCCGCTTGTTGACGCGCACGGCGATTTTCCTCAATCGTACTTTCTAAATCATCAACCGTGTACAAATATACATCATCTAAATCGTCAACTTCGGGTTCAATATCACGCGGCACCGCAATATCGACCATAAACATCGGTTGATAACGCCGCTTTTTGAGTGCGCTTTCGACCATGCCTTTGCCAATAATAGGCAATTGACTGCCTGTACAACTAATCACAATATCGGCATGATGTAACACATCGGCTAAATCAGATAATAAAACTGTTTTTGCCCCACCCAATTCGACTGCCAAGTGTTCTGCCCGTTCTAAGCTACGATTGGCAATGGTAATATGACGCACACCTTGCTCTTTTAGATGTTTTGCCACTAAGCCTATCATCTCACCTGCGCCAACCAACAAAGCCTGAGCCTGCTCAAAATCGCTAAAAATTTGCTTGGCTAATTGTACTGCTGCAAAACCAATCGACACGGGGTTTACACCAATCGCGGTTTCGGTACGAACGCGCTTAACAGCAGCAAAGGCTTGTTGAAAGACACGGTCTAATTGCTGCCCCATTGTGCCTGCTTGTTGTGCGTGTTGATAAGCCATTTTAACTTGACCAAAAATTTGCGGCTCACCCAACACCATTGAATCTAAACCAGAAGCAACACGCATTAAATGACGTAACGCATGTTGATCGTGATATTGATACACACAAGATTGTAATTCTTGACTATTAATCTGCCGCTCTTGACTCAACCATAACAATAAAGATTGAACTTGTTCGCCTACACCATAAAATTCAGTACGGTTACAGGTTGAGACAATCGCTAATTCGGACACACCTGTACGCGCACAAGCTGTTTGCAGTGACAGCGGTAGCGATTCTGGCAAAAAGGCGACCTTCTCTCTTAGGCTAATAGAGGCAGTCTTATGGTTAATACCGAGCGCAATAAAACCCATATAAGGGAAAACTATAATTAGCTAGGGGTGGCTATTGTGCGCGAAAGTAGGTATTTTTTCAAACAGATTACAAAGTCACTACTCGACTTTAGGCGCATTGCTTGCGACACTTAGCTAAGTTCAGGTCTATTTTTTACTATTTCAAATTAGTTATTATGAAAATTTTAGTTTTTGTACGCTGCACACTTTTGATTACTTTAAGTCTCACACTTAATCTAAGTCATGCCAATACACTTGACTTGGCAGAAAAGTCTGCCTCCTTTAGCTATGACAGCTTATATAAACTCTTGGTGGCAGAAATGGCCTTACAACGTGCCAATGCGCCCCTTGCACTAAGTGAATACGCTGAGCAAGCATTTGTCACGCATGATGAGCAAATTATTGAACGCGCACTCCAAGTGGCCAATTTTTTACAAGATAGCAACGCCGCAGTACCACTTGCTAAAGAATGGGTCGCGCACTATCCAGAGCAAAAAAAAGCATTTTATCAATTAGCCTATCATGCCTTAAAAACACAAGACTATACTCAAGCCATGACAGCAATAGATAAACTGTTAATACTTGAGCCAGAAACCGAGCTTGAAACTTTATTTTTAAGTGCTTACCCTGCTAACCCCGAGCAACGTCAACACATGTTAGCCGCTTTAGTGGCACTCGAAAAAAATTACCCTAAAAATCCACATTTATTATTTGCACACGCTTTATTGATTGGTGAAAACGGCAATGTGACACAGGCCATTAACTTTATCCAAAAAGCTCAAACACTTAATCCTAGCAGCATTCCTACCATTTTACTTCACGCACGTCTCCTTAGCCTCAACAAACAAAATACACAAGCATTACAAATCTTAGCACAAGCCTTAAAAAAGTACCCTGATAGCCAACAAATCAACATGCACTATATTCGTGCCTTAATTAACAACAAAGACTATAGCGCGGCCGAAAAAACTTTAACAAAACTAGTGCTTAAAAATCCACAAAATACCGAAATGCTGTTAATGCATGCCTTATTGTCTTATGACAATAAACATGATGCAGAAGCAACAAGTAGCTTTAAAAAATTACTCGCCTTAGAAAGCAATACCAATGAAGCCTATTATTATTTAGCGATGATGACTAAACGCCAAAACAACCTCACAGAAGCCGAAAGCTACCTCAGCCAAATCCATGACGGTGAGCGTTTTTTAAATGCACAAGCAGAATTGGCGCAAATTCGCCTTAAAGACCAACGTCAAGTACAAGTTAAACAACAATTTAATGAGGCTAGACAACGCAACCCCGAAATAGCCAGTACTTTATATGCTTTAGAAGCCGAAGTGTTACGCGAAAATCAACACTTAGAAGAAGCTTATGCCGTGTTAATGGATGCCATCAACAAACATCCTCAAGACAATATGTTATTGTTTAGTCGAGCTTTATTATCCGAAAAGCGTAATGATCTAATACAATTTGAATCTGATATGACCGAACTTATGAAGCGCGACCCTAATAACGCCAGTTATCTTAATGCCTATGGCTATACCCTAGCCGACCGAACTAGCCGCTTTAAAGAAGCAGATGTCTTATTACAAGCCGCGATTAAACTAAAACCTAACGACCCCGCCATTATAGATAGCGTCGGTTGGTTACTTTATAAAAAAGGCTTAACATTTGAAGCGTTAAGCTATATTAAAAAAGCCTTTGCCGCCTCTAATGATGAAGAAATTGGCTTACATTTAGCCGAAATTTTATGGGTCAGTGGCTACAAAAGCGAAGCCGCTGCCATTTGGCAACAACTACTTAAGCAAAATCCTAAAAGTGAAGCGGTATTAAAACATCGCGCACAGTGGGATAAATAAATCATGAAAGTTTTTTTAATAACAGCTACCACCATCTTATTATTAGGCGGTTGCGCCACTAAAACGCCTGTTATGCTTCCAACTTCTGCATCATCTCCTATTACTGCCGAAGCCCAAGCCGAGCCGCCAATTCTTACTCAAGAACAAACTACATGGACTGCCTCAGGTAAGTTTTCGGTGCGTGTTATTGACCAAAATGGTAAAAAGAAAGGAGGTAGCGTCTATTTTGTGTGGCAACAAAACAACCAAGACTACCAAGTTATTTTAACAGGCCCTTTAGGTCAAGGGCGCACCAGCCTTGTAGGTAATGCTCAATATGTCACCATGCAAAGCGCTAAAACAGGTGAATTAACGGCAGCCTCTCCCGAAGAGTTGTTTGCACAGTCATTTGGTTGGACTGCACCCGTTTCATATCTTAGATACTGGCTCAAAGCACAACCAGCCACGCCTGATGCCGTGCCGACTTATGACGCAGAAGGCCAATTACAAAGCCTTCGCGAAGGACTTTGGCAAGCTGACTTTGTTCAATATCAATCTATTAACAATCAATTAATTCCTCAAAAAATCATAGTGACTGGCCCTAATCTGAATATGACACTATTAATTAGTGACTGGCAACCTAACCTTAGTGCTTTATAAAATGACTAGTTTTATTTCTTTACCCTCTCCTGCCAAATTAAACCTGTTTTTACACATTACAGGCCGCCGTGCGGATGGTTATCACAATCTACAAACGATTTTTCAATTTTTAGATTACAGCGATACTTTAAATTTTAGTTTGCGTGACGATGGTAAAATCACACTAAGTCCAGCACTAACAGACGTTGCTTTTGATGACAATTTGATTGTGAAAGCAGCAAAAACCTTACAACAGGCCAGCCAATGCCCTTTGGGTGTGGATATTCAACTTAACAAACAAATTCCTATGGGTGCAGGCTTAGGTGGTGGCTCATCTAATGCAGCTACTACCTTATTAGCACTTAATGTTTTATGGCAACTTAACTGGACAAATCAGCAATTAGCACAGCTTGGCTTACCCCTAGGTGCAGACGTACCTATCTTTATTTTTGGTCATAGCGCATGGGCCGAAGGCATTGGTGAACACTTAACCCCCCTACCACTGGCCGAAAATGCCTATTTAATACTCACACCTGCTTGCAAAATAAGCACTCGTGAGATTTTTTCACATCCGTCGTTGACAAGGGATTCGACTCCGATTAAAGTAGCGGCCTCCGAAGCGCAGGATGGTCGAAATGACTGCGAAAGTGTGGTAAAAGCACTTTATCCTGCCGTTGATGATGCACTGTCTTGGTTGAGACAGTACGGTAAAGGAAAGTTAACAGGAACAGGTTCTTGTGTCTTTCTGGCGTGTGGTAGCCTTGAGCAAGCACAAAAATTATTAAATGAATCTCCATTTGATGGTTTTGTGGCAAAGGGTCAAAATACATCACCTACTCACCAAGAGTTGCTGCTGCTATCAAAAAAAAGCAACACATAGTTGCACGCTACAGGGGTGTCGCCAAGCGGTAAGGCAGCGGGTTTTGATCCCGCCATGCGTTGGTTCGAATCCAGCCACCCCTGCCATATTTCCTTATTTAGAGAAAATAATAATAACTTGATGTTAATCCTGTTGTTATCTCTCTCTACTTTAGACAGTGTAAAGCAAAATGCCTAATCTGGTCGTCTTTACTGGCAATGCCAATCCCCAACTTGCAAAAAACGTCGTTGACCGTCTTCATATTCCTTTAGGTGCTGCTCAAGTTTCCTGTTTTTCTGATGGCGAAATCTCCATCGAAATCAATGAAAATGTGCGCGGTAAAGACGTTTTTATTATTCAATCTACTTGTGCGCCTACCAATGACAATTTAATGGAATTAATTGTCATGGCTGATGCCTTGCGTCGTGCCAGTGCGGGTCGTATTACAGCGGTTGTGCCATATTTTGGTTATGCACGCCAAGACCGTCGTCCGCGTTCTGCGCGTGTGCCGATTACCGCCAAAGTCGTTGCCGATATGATTACCTCAGTCGGGATTGACCGTGTATTAACGATTGATTTACATGCCGACCAAATTCAAGGTTTTTTTGATATTCCTGTTGATAATATTTATGGCTCGCCCATTTTATTAGCTGATTTACAAAAACAACCTTTTGATAATTTAATGATTGTTTCGCCTGACGTGGGCGGTGTAGTTCGCGCTCGTGCTGTGGCCAAACAATTAGGCGAAGTCGATTTGGCGATTATTGATAAACGCCGTGCGCGTGCCAATGAGTCGCAAGTAATGCATATTATTGGTGATGTATCAGGCCGTGACTGTGTCATCGTAGATGATATGGTAGATACCGCAGGTACATTATGCAAAGCCGCCGCCGCGTTAAAACAACATGGTGCGCGTCGTGTGGTTGCTTATTGTACTCATCCCGTTTTATCGGGTGCGGCAATTACTAACATTATGAACTCCGAAATGGATGAGTTGGTTGTAACCGACACTATCCCGTTATCTGCCGAAGCCCAAGCTTGTGGCCGTATTCGTCAATTGTCTTTAGCCCCCTTATTGGCCGAAACAGTACGTCGTATTAATAACGAAGAATCTATCAGCGCGATGTTTGAATTATTTTAAATACACATTTTAGGATTTACGCGGTTATTGCTTATTTCGGCAGCATGCGTAAGTCCTAATTTTTTGACTCTTTTCATGTTGAAGAGAGTTTTACCCTCGGTATCTGGTCGCAAGATACCGAATCTTTGGAGACTAACCATGTCCGCAACATTTAGCTTAACCGCTGCTAGCCGTACTGATGAAGGGAAAGGTGCGAGCCGCCGCCTTCGCCATGCGCAACAAGTTCCTGCCATTATTTATGGTGCAGGTCAAGATCCTCAATCTGTCTCTATTCCTTTTAAAGAATTAGTTAAGGCACTTGAAAGCGAAGCTTTTTACTCGCACGTTTTAACCTTAACCGTTGATGGTCAAGCACAACAAGCGGTATTAAAAGCATTGCAACGTCACCCTGCTAAAAACTTTCCTATGCATGCTGACTTTTTGCGTGTTGATGCTGCACGTGAAATCACTATGCGCATACCTATACATTACATCAATCAAGAGTCTTGTGTTGGCGTAAAAACTGAAGGTGGGGTTGTTTCTATTATCTCTACTGATGTAGAAATCTCCTGTTTACCTAAAGATTTGCCTGAGTACTTGACAGTTGATTTTGCTGCGATACACGTAGGTACAACATTGCACTTGTCCGATTTAATTTTACCTGCTGGCGTGGAAATTCCACAATTAGCATTGGGTCATAGCTATGATCAACCAATTGCTAACGTTCATAAAGCCGCTGTTTAAGGTTTAATTTATGGCGAATGTGCAGTTAATTGTTGGCTTGGGTAATCCCGGCTTAGAATACGCGTACACTCGTCATAATGCGGGTGTTTGGTTTGTAGCTGCATTAGCAGAGCAATACAACATCCGCCTCTCTCCCGAAAGTAAATACTATGGTTTAGCAGGACGTGGCCAAATTAATGGTCAAGAAGTGCGCTTACTCATTCCTACCACGTTTATGAATCGTTCAGGCCAAGCTGTGGCCGCCTTAGCTAATTTTTTTAAAATCTCGCCCGATGCAATATTAGTTGCCCATGATGAATTAGATTTACCTGTAGGTTCTATTCGCCTAAAAACAGGCGGTGGTCATGGTGGTCATAATGGTCTGCGCGATATTGTGAGTAGCCTAGGCAATCAAAGTAATTTTCATCGTTTACGTATTGGCATTGCTCACCCCGGTGACGCAAAACTGGTCTCTAATTATGTTTTAGGCAAAGCTCCTCAAGCCGAACAAGAAAAAATAGAAGATGCCATTATGGCGGCTGTTAAGGTCAGCGATTTAATGACTAATGGCAACTTAGCTAAAGCCATGAACCAGCTCAATGGTTTTAAAGCTTAAACACTTAAAAAACCAAGCACCACTCTGATGATTTAATCACCACGCCAATTTGCCCGCGCATGACGCTCTTCTTGATAAACACGCACAATCCACTGTCCTAGTGGACGCGCTATTAATTGCTGATAAATGGCCTGTGTCTCTGCATTGTTTGGTTTTAATGTTTCCCATGGTGTGCCTTTAATGGCCAATATAGGAGCAAACATAGAAGCAATGGTAATATCTGCTAAGCCCAAGCAATCGCCTACGAAATAACGTCCGCCATTAGCCAGTAACATTATTTCTAGCTCATCAATTGCTTGTTGTATTTTAACTAAAGACGCTGCACCTTTTTGTGGTGTGACATTATAAAGCTGCGATATACCTTTACGTATAATCGGCGCAAGCTGTTTTTTAAACGGTTTGGCATACGAATAATAATCCAACATGACATTCATCACTTCATCTTCTGCCAAAACTTGACTGTATATCCAACGACGCACATGCGCCCCTGCTTTATCGGCTAAGTCCTCAATGGTAACTGCTTTACTACGTAAAACAGGGTCAGAAGGTAACAAAGGTCGTAAGGTATATTTAGCATCTAAATAAAAAGCTAATTCGGTAGAGTCGCCAATCCACTCTTTACCATCTTTAACTAAAGGAACGGTTGAACTTTGGGATTTAAAAAGCGTCAACACACGGTGTACTGCAGGAAATAGATTTTTTGCTGAATACTCTAAATCTTTAAAATCAAGTAACCAACGCGCCTTTTCGCAGTAATGCGATAGGGGAAGTTGATAAAGAATACGTTTCATAAGAAGGATACCTAAGCAAAAAGATGGGGGTTACGCATTGCACCGCAATTGGCGCGTTTTGTGAACATAAAACCGTTAAAATGATACCTGTGAAGCATCGCTTTAATTTGAAACTGGCAGCAAAGCGAACAGTGACAAGTTACAACAGGTATCGTGAGGTTGAAATGTGAAAAAATAAGCGACAACAGCGTGAACCCTAAGACGCTTTTTGGTGTACCATGCGCGCCATTGTAAATTGAATACGAGGAATTAGTCATGGGTTTTAACTGTGGTATTGTTGGCTTGCCAAATGTAGGCAAATCTACCCTATTTAACGCATTAACTAAAGCAGGGATTGCCGCAGAAAACTTTCCTTTCTGCACCATTGAGCCAAATACTGGCGTAGTTCCTATGCCTGACTTACGTTTAGATGAGTTAGCTGTCATTGTTAAACCTGAGCGCGTCATTCCTACCAGTATGGAATTTGTGGATATTGCAGGTTTGGTGGCAGGCGCATCTAAGGGTGAAGGCTTAGGAAATAAGTTTTTAGCAAACATTCGTGCAACCGATGCGATAGCCCATGTGGTACGTTGTTTTGAAGACCCTAATGTGATTCACGTAGCCGATAAAATCGACCCTTTAGATGATATTGCCACGATTAACACTGAATTAGCGTTATCTGATTTAGACACTATCGAACGTGCTTTGTTAAAAGTGACTAAAAATGCTAAAGGTGGCGACAAAGAAGCCATTGCCTTAAAAAGCAGCCTAGAAAAAGTATTGCCTGCCCTTAATGAAGGCCAGCCTGCGCGCTCGGTAGATTTAAGTGATGATGACAAAGCCGCATTAAAAATTTATGGTTTATTAACCTTAAAACCGACCATGTACATTGCTAATGTGGCTGAAGATGGTTTTGAAAATAATCCTTATTTAGATCAAGTACGTGAATTAGCAGCACGCGAAAATGCCATTGTGGTGCCAATTTGTAACAAACTTGAATCTGAAATTGCCGAACTCGAAGAAAGCGAAAAAGCCGAATTTTTAGAAGCGGTTGGTATGGAAGAGCCCGGTTTAAATCGGGTTATTCGTGCAGGTTATGGTTTATTAGAGTTACACACCTACTTTACTGCGGGTGTCAAAGAAGTCCGCGCATGGACAATTCCTGTGGGCGCAACTGCTCCTCAAGGTGCAGGTAAAATTCATACCGACTTTGAAAAAGGTTTTATTCGTGCCGAAGTTGTTGCTTATGATGACTTTATTAAATACAACGGCGAACAAGGCGCAAAAGACGCTGGCAAATGGCGTTTAGAAGGCAAAACTTACATTATGAAAGATGGTGATGTGGTTCATTTCCGTTTTAATGTTTAAGCGCAGGCCACGTTAATTCAAAACGCGCCAAATATTTCTTCAAACGGTCGGTATCATTGATACTGGCCTTTTGTTGTCGCCACTAAAAAATGGGCTTTGTTTTTTATCGTCTATTGATTAAATTTAAATCAAAAAATTGAAGCCCCCTTGATTAATTGACATGTGGTGTTTGTTTGATAATGTGTTAAAGCATTTAACATAGTCAAAGAGTTTAGCTATGAAAATTTTAATCACAGGTGGAACAGGTTTTTTAGGCCAACAATTATGCAGGGTGTTATTACACGAAAATCATCAATTGACTGTGTTAAGCCGCAAGCCTGATATTGTTTTTAGCCGTTATCAAGCTAAAGTACGTGCCATTGCGCGTTTAGCCGATTTAACACGAGAAGACCACTTTGATGTTGTGATTAATTTAGCAGGCGAAGGCATTGCCGACAAACCGTGGACAAATCAACGTAAACGCTTGTTATACAATAGCCGTGTGACGCTAACAGAAGAATTAGTTGATTGGATGAAACGCGCCAACACACCGCCTAAAGTGTTTATTTCTAGCTCTGCGGTAGGTTGGTATGGTAATCAACAAGCACAAATTTTAGACGAAGACTCCCCTGCCCATAGCGAATACACCCATCGTTTATGTCAAGATTGGGAAGATGCCGCCTTAACCGCTAGAAGCCTAAAAGTGCGAGTATGTATTATAAGAACAGGCGTAGTTTTGGGTTTACAAGGCGGAATGCTTAAACGCATACTGCCTGTTTTTGCGCTTAATTTAGGTGGACGTTTAGGTGATGGCCAACAATGGCTATCATGGATTAGTTTGTATGATTATTTGTCGGCGATGTTGTTTTTAATGACCCATCCTAATCTACAAGGCGTATTTAACTTAACCGCACCCCAACCTATCACTAATCAAGAATTTACCAACACCTTTGCTACGCAATTAGATCGTAAAGCCCTATTACCTGTGCCACGCGCCCTATTAAGGTTGTTAATGGGTGAGATGTCCACTTTGTTAGTTGATGGGCAGCGTGTGTTGCCAAGTCGTTTGTTAAAGGCAGGGTTTAGATTTAGAACACCCTCATTAGCCGAAGCCTTAGCCTATGAAGTTAAAACTTAATCAAACCAGTAACGCACACGATACTTAACGTGTCCTAACACCTCAGCTAGACCCCGTAAATTAGCAGAAAACATCATCGCTGTTGGTTGTAATAAAGCTTGGGGGTTAATAAAGAAACCTTCAGGAAACTCCGTAGGTGCAGCTAATACCCTAAAGCCAAAATGCTCAAATGCAAGCACCGAACGTGACATATGCCAAGCATCAGTAACTAATACAATATTTTTTATACCTTGAGATTGCAATAACTGCGCCGAAAATTGCGCGTTTTGATGGGTATCCAAACTTTTATCTTCTACAAACAATGCGCCTAACCCTAACTCTCTTAAAGAACTCAACATCGCCTCTGCTTCTATGCCCGACAACACAATGGGTAAATCAGTCGCTTTAGCCACATATGCCCCATAATGAATACGTGCTAACGAGGCAAATCCTGCACGAGATTGGTTGGCATATTCTTGTCCTATGTACAAACCGCCACCTAAAATAACTATCGCCTGAGCAGTGTGTTGTTGCTGTATTTGTTGCAGACTTAAAGGAGGATAGCGACCAATAACGGCAAAAATAAGCTGCATCATTAAAGGTGTACACATTAAATAAAGAGACAAGGCAATACTAAGAGTTAACATTTTTGCTAAACGTATGCGTTGATAATGCATTGCCACTAAAACGCATACTAAACTACCTATAACAATAAAAGGGAAGCTAAATAATGTTTTCAAGAGCGAGGCACATCAACAAAAAAAGGTTCTAAATAAGCCACAAACTCTTTTAATTCATCAATATTTAATTGTGGAACTAATTTTTTGATTGCCGCTTGCGAGGCTTTATTAATCGTAACGCCGCCTAAATCAGCTACTTTGCGGGTCACAAAACCTAATTTTAAAGGCTTAATTGATTCGGTATAAAAATAATGATTTGCTAACAACGAAAACTCAAGCATTGCGTGCATTAATTGCTCACGTACTTGGATATTACCTTGTTTAATTTGTTCAAAAGCATCACGATACGACGCTGCTAATGAGTCTGGCACAGGAAAACTAATACAATCCATGCCATTAATGACCAGTTTACGCGCCCTAATTTGCTGTGTTAACGGTGCCATTTCTTCGTTTTTCATTTTATGCAGCACTTGCTTAATCAGCGTATGTGCTGTTGCTTTAATAACAGTGGCCACATTATTAAGCACTTTTGCCGAAAAGCTTTCTTGATCCATCATTTGACTGTTACCAAGTACCATCACCTCAATTATTTTATCGGTGTAGTCATTGGCAACGTTAATTAATAACTCATTTTGAGGCTGTGGTACTTTTTGCTCAAAACGAGTAATCAATAAATCAAAATTTTGGCGCAGCTCTTGTGGACAAGGAATAGCGTAATAAGTGGCCATTATCAATTAACGCTCAACTAACATCGCTTTAAAATAAGCAGAAAGATCTTTAAGCTGAGCATCATTTAACGAAGGAATTAACTTTTTAATGGTGCTATGACTTTCTTTATGAATACCTGAACGAGTAACGCTCGCCATTTTACGATTAATCATGCCTAAGTTTAAGCCACTAATAAAATCATCAAAAAAGGCTACCAACGATAAGTCGGTAAACATCAACATAGTGTCTGTTAACTCTTTATTAAACGCTTTGCCATTACCTGCATCTACCTGAGCAAACGCGTGTTGAAAGTGGTTATAAACGTCTTGGGGTAACTCAAAACCTAAACGGGTTTTATCGTTTGGCAATTGCAACAAACGCTTACGCAAAAAATCGCAACGCTTGTTAACTTCGGCATTATCTGCTTTACCCATCATCACTTTTAATGCACCGTGCATCATGGTTTTTAGTAAGCCACCTAAAAACTTTAATAAGCCACCACCCTCACTATCACCATGATGCTGCATCACACCGACTAAGTTTAATAACAAGTTATCAATCACTTCATCAGTAAATAATCTAGCAATTTCGTTTGATAAGTGATACTGAGGCTCGGCTACTTTATTAGCTAAATTAGCTAAAATGGTTTCGATATCTGTTTTTAGTTTTGTACTTGGCTCAAAGCCAAAATATGCGGTCATAGTGTACTTCCTGGCATATAAATTGATGATACGGTATCAAGGCGTAATTGTGGCAAGTGTAACTTAGCTTGGCAAGGTATTATTGAGAACTTGCGTCAAAAGTCTACAGTCAAATAACATTCATTTATTATGTTATTGACGCGCAAGGCGGCCAAACGAAGAAAACACTTCAAAATTAGAGCGATACGGATTAATGTCCAAGCCACCACGTCGAGTATAAAAGGCTTGTACGGTTAATTTTTGCGGCTGGCACACACGCATAATATCGCTAAAAATACGCTCCACACATTGCTCATGAAAATCATTATGTTGTCTAAAAGAAATCAAATAACGTAATAAAGATTCATGGGTTATGGCCGCACCTGTATAAGTAATTTTGACACTGCCCCAATCAGGCTGATTAGTGACAGGACAATTACTACGCAACAAATGCGAATACACGCTTTGTGTGACTGTTTGCGGAGGATTAGCACAATGCAATAATTGCGGATTGATGTCATAGTCTTGGCAGTCTATATCTATCTCATCCAAACACAAACCAAACAAGATATTTGATTGATAGGCACGCTCAACAGGCAATAAAACCACCTCTATGGGCGCGCCTGCGGCTGCCGATAAATCTTGGCGCAGCAATTTTATATAATCATCTGGGCTGTCAAACTTGGCAAAATTTAGCGAATTAAAATAAAGCTTTAATGACTTAGACTCAATTAAATGAGGTGATGTACACGGCACGATTAACTGCACAATCGCCACTTGAGGCTTGCCTTTAGCATTTAACCAAGAGGCTTCGTAATTGTGCCAAATATCAACGCCATCAAACGGCAAGCTATCAATACCTAAGTCTTCTCGCCCCTGTAAACGTGGTAAAGGGCATAATAATTTAGGATTATATTGACTAGAGTAATCGGTTTGTTGACCTAATTGGGTTTGTTGATACGCAAACATATATTACTCCTTCATCCCACGACCACTGCTTAACAAACGCAGCGCGTAAAAATATAAGCCAATCGTACCTACGGTAATCAAGCTCAATGACAAAGTCACATCTACATCACTCACACCCAAAATGCCGTATCTAAAGGTATTTACCATATACACAATGGGGTTAAACAAAGACACCGTCTGAAAAAATGGCGACAAATTATCAATCGAGTAAAACACACCGCCCAAATAGGTTAAAGGCGTTAGCACAAAGGTTGGCACAATCGAAATATCATCAAAAGACTTAGCAAATACCGCGTTAATAAAGCCGCCTAAAGAAAACAAAATCGAAGTAAGCAACACCGAATAAATAATAACACCCAGATGACTAATATGCAGTTGCGTAAAAAACAACGACAACAAAGTGACAATTAAACCGACCAATAAACCGCGTACCATGCCGCCAATAACATAACCCGTTAAAATAATATGCGGCGGTACGGGTGATACCATTAACTCTTCGATGCTACGCTGAAATTTGGCACTGTAAAAACTTGAGACCACATTAGAATAGGAGTTGGTAATCACCGACATCATAATCAAACCCGGTACGATGTATTGCATATAATCAAAACCGCCCATTTGCCCTACACGACTGCCAACAATATTACCAAAAATCACAAAATATAAAGACATGGTAATGGCAGGAGGTAATAAAGTTTGCACCCATATACGGGTAAAACGACGCACTTCTTTGGTCACAATCGTTTGTAAAGCGATATAAATTTGCTGATTATTCATAAAATACTCATGGATCACTTAGGCTTTAACCCTCACTCTAACTCTCTCCCACAGGGAGAGAGGACTCCCTCTCCTGTTGGTAGACGACTGCAAGGATGCAGGAGATAGAGCAACGCATGGATCTGTTGCCGAGGGTCGGGATGAGGGAAAACAACAACATCAATAACGCTACACTTTAGCCTCAAGGTTTTTTTCGACCATGCTGACAAACAATTCTTCTAGGCGATTGGATTTATTGCGTAAACTCAAGACATCAACTCCTTGCTCATTGAGTGCAATAAATACTTGATTGATTGATTGATTTTTACTCACCGCCACCTCTAAGGTACGTTCATCTATCATTTTAACGTCAACATCAGGAATTGACGGAGCTTGTGTAATGGGTGCGCGTAAATCGAGCAAAAAGTATTCTACATCTAATGTAGCTAACAGGCTTTTGATGTCAGTGTCTTGAACAATACGGCCTTTATCAATAATGGCAATATCACGACACAACATCTCAGCTTCTTCTAAATAATGCGTTGTTAAAATAATGGTTGTGCCTTGTTGATTAAGCTCGGTTAAAAACTCCCACATTGAGCGACGTAATTCAATATCAACACCTGCGGTAGGCTCGTCTAAAATCAACATTTTGGGTTCATGTACCATGGCGCGCGCAATCATTAAACGACGTTTCATGCCGCCCGATAACATTCGTGCTTGTTGGTCTTTTTTATCCCAAATGCCTAGTTTTTTGAGATATTTTTCGGCGCGTTGATACGCTGTTTTTTTGTCAATACCGTAGTAACCTGCTTGTGTGGCCACAATATCAACCACTTTTTCAAATTGACCAAAATTAAACTCTTGCGGTACAACACCTAGTTGTTGTTTGGCTAAAGACAAATCAGTGTCTAAGTCATAACCAAATACCGTGACTTTGCCTTCAGTTTTTTTGACTAAAGAGCTAATAATGCCAATCGTAGTTGATTTACCTGCGCCGTTAGGCCCTAACAATGCATAAAAATCGCCCTGCTCAACGCTTAAATTAATGCCTTTTAATGCTTCAAACCCATTTTTATAGGTTTTGGTTAAACCTTCAATGACTAATGCGGTTGCCATAAATTGCTCTTAAATTAAATAATCGGCCAAATCAACTTGACCTTGAGTACCACGCCATAACCAATATAGGGTCGAATTATCAAACCACAACCACGCACCTTCCATCATCCACGGCCAATCGTCTTCAGTTATGTGTTGTTGCTGTAACAAATGATAAATAAATGCCGCCAAAATGGTGTCATGCGATACATGAACAATCAAATCACCTTGAGCATGTACTTGCTGACTTTGATAAAAATGCTGAATCAGTTTTGCCGCGCCTGCTTTGGGCGACAAAATGCCATCCATAGCCTCTTTAAAATGATGATTAGCAAACGCAAGCGGCCCCATTTGTAAAAACAAAGGCCCGACTTTACGAATATTTTGCACAAAACAACCCGGCTCAACCAATACCGTACTTTGCTCAATGGCTAATTCGATGCCTGCACCACGCGACATCGCTTTGGCAGTATCTACACACCGCCCCACAGGACTAGAGTAAAAAGCTTTAATAGGCCGATTTAAACGCCCACCCCATTGCTCTGCCAACAAAACACCTTGAGGTGTTAGCGGTAAATCATAACTCGGAAGGCCATTATTAGGTGCTAACTCACGCAAGGAATGACGCGTAAACAAAACAACTGGCTTGTTGGATGGCAAGGCCAATAAGGCAGGCTCTAAACTGGGATGTAACATAAGCGTATCTATCATTTATAAATTTAAGCAAATAGCTTAGCAGGACTGAGGCTATTATCGGGCATTTTTTAACATCAAAACCAATCGTCCTACTGTGAGCTTAACTAAATATCCAGTGCATCCATTAACGCCTTTGTTGCGTATATCGCTCTACAAATTAACGATTTTTAATCAAAAAACACACTGTACAATCTTTGTAGCACCTAAAACTTACAATTTGTACAATACAAAAACTTGATTATTTGGAAATAAACACCAATAATTAGCTAACAAAGTATTTTTGTATAGGACAAATAAAAATGAAAGTAGCAATCATTGGCTCAGGCATTACAGGACTAAGTGCTGCGTGGTTATTGGCGCGTCATCATAACGTCACCTTATTTGAAGCCAATGATTATGCAGGCGGCCATAGTAATGCCGTAGATGTGTCTTTAGATGGCATGAATTACCCTGTTGATACAGGCTTTTTGGTGTTTAATGATAAAACCTATCCCAACTTAACACAGCTTTTTTCGTTATTAGATATCGAAACAGCCAATACAGACATGGGCTTTAGCGTTCGCTTGCCTAAAGATAATATTGAATGGTCAGGCAGTAATTTAAATAGTTTATTTGCTCAAAAAGCCAATATGTTTAGGCCACGTTTTTGGCTCATGATTAGCGATATTTTACGCTTTAACAAAAATGCCACTCGTTTATTAGCACTGGCTCAAGCACAAAATCTTAGCTTAGGTCAGTTACTTAAAGCCGAAAACTACAGTGAGTCTTTTGCTCAATGGTATTTGTTGCCTATGGGAGCCGCTATTTGGTCAACACCCTCTCAAGATATGCTTAACTTTCCTGCCGAGTCTTTTTTGCAGTTTTGTATCAATCATGGATTATTGCAAATTAAAGACCGTCCACAATGGATGACTGTTACAGGTAGCTCGCGTCAATATGTCAAAAAAATGTGTGCTGGCATTGGTGACGTACGTTTAAACCACGCTGTTTATGCAATTGAACGCACCAAAGATGGCGTATTGATACAACATCAATACGGTGCAGACTTTTTTGATAAAGTGGTATTAGCCACTCACAGTGACCAAAGTTTGGCTTTGTTAGATAATGCCTCTAGTCAAGAAATATCTATTTTATCGGCAATAAAATACGCGCCTAACACTGCTTTTTTACATACCGATAGCAGCCTAATGCCCAAAAACAAAGCGGCTTGGGCAGCATGGAATTATTACAACAGCCCTCAAGACAATAATAATGCACCCGTTGCCGTGACTTATTGGCTCAATAAATTACAGCCATTACCCTTTAAAACTCAGTTATTTGTCACGCTCAACCCTCCAGAAGCAATTGCCACCGAACATATTATTCGCCAATTTGACTATTCTCACCCACAACTTAATGAAGCAGCGTATCAAGCCCAAAAACAGCTACACACAATTCAAGGTAATGGTGGTGTGTATTTTGCTGGTGCGTGGGCAGGTTATGGTTTTCATGAAGATGGCTTAAAAGCTGGCTTGCGTGTAGCGCGTATGTTAGGCGTAAATGCCTCATGGGATGCGGTATATGAATAACTGGTTATATACGGGCATCGTTGCCCATAAACGCGTTGGTGTAGCGGCTAATGCCTTTAATTACCCTGCGTTGTTTTTGTGTTTTCCACTGTCGGGACGCACTCAATTAAAGAGTACTTTTTTTGGTTATAACCGCTTTAACTTATTAAGTTTTTATGAAAAAGACTACGGCAATGGCATAGATGCCAACAACTGGATTAGGTCAATTTTAGCCGATGCTCAACTTGAACACATAACCACAGGTGAAGTTTGGCTACAAACTCAACCGCGTGTTTTTGGCTACGTGTTTAACCCTGTTAGCTTTTGGTATTGCCATGATAACAATCAACAACTTCGTGTGGTGCTGTGTGAGGTAAATAATACCTTTGGCGAGCGTCATTGTTATTTATTAACCGCTCCTCAGCAATCAGTTATTTCGGCTAACACAAAGCTAATATGCCAAAAAGTGTTTCATGTGTCGCCCTTTTTTGATGTTAAAGGCGAATATCGTTTTCAATTTTTGCATCAAGATACAAAACGCACCGTTGCTATTAATTACTGGCTTAAAGACAAACTACAACTCAAAACATTAATTACAGGCGATGCACAAGCACTCAACACCAAAAACATTAGTCGTAGCTTACTCAAGCTCGGCTGGACAACAACTGTGGTGGTGGCTCGTATTCATTGGCAAGCACTCAAATTATGGCGCAAAGGCGCAACCTTTTACAAAAAACCTTCCCCACCGCGCATGGAGATTAGCTCATGACGACACAATCAGCCTTAGTAACCGCTCCAATTCCTTTTAAAGCCTCTATGTTTATTAAGATGCTAGAACGTTTGGATTGTGGCCGCTTAAATTTAACGCTTCCCAATGAAGAAACGCTGGTATTTAGAGGCAAACAAACAGGCATAGAAGCTCATTTGCATATTAAAAATTGGTCGGCAGTCAATAAAATTTTACAAAGTGGCGATATTGGTGTTGCCGAATGTTATCGAGATGGCTGGATTGATAGCAACAATATGTTAGATGTATTGCTACTTGCATTAGCCAATGAAGACGCGCTCGATAAAGCCTTATATGGCAATTTTTTGGGTACGATTTTGTATCGTATGCGCCACTGGTTAAACCGTAATACCAAAGCCAATAGCCAAAAAAACATTCATGCACACTACGACATTGGCAATGACTTTTATAAATTATGGCTTGATGAATCAATGACTTATTCTTCGGCCTATTTTGCTAATGAAAATAAAGACCTTAAAGCAGCACAATACGCCAAATATGACCGACTTCTTAAACAGCTTAATGTAAAAGCAGGTGACCATATTTTAGAAATTGGCTGTGGTTGGGGGGCTTTTGCCGAATATGCAGCAAGTCAATATGGTTGTTTTGTAACGGGTATTTCTTTATCCAAAGAACAATTAGCCTATGCCAATGCACGCATTAAAGACAGCCCTGTTGCCGATAAAATTCATTTTAAATATTGTGATTATCGTGACCTAAAAGGAACGTATGACGCGATTGTTTCGGTAGAAATGCTTGAAGCGGTTGGCGAAGAATGGTGGCCAACGTACTTTAACAAAGTAGCAACTTGTTTGCGTCAAGGCGGCAAAGCGGCTATTCAAACCATTACTATTGCTAATCATCGCTTTGAGGATTACCGTCGTAAAACCGACTTTATCCAACAATATATTTTTCTGGGTGGCATGTTACCCTCACCCCAAAAACTAATGCACCATAGCCAAGCGGCTCATTTAAAAGTCGACGATTATTTTGATTTTGGCCTTGATTACGCACATACCCTAAAGCAATGGCGTGAAAAGTTTGATAGCCAATTGGCCACGATTAGACAGCAAGGTTTTGACGAAGCCTTTATTAAGATTTGGCGTTTTTATTATTGGTATTGCGAAGCAGGATTTTTAACGCAGCGCACTAGTGTTTGTCATTTAGTATTAACACGAGAATAGCCATGAAACTTGTTGCAGCCGCAGCTGCGTTATTAGTCACCGCGTGTAGCTCGTCACCTGTTGCTCAATATGCAGCACTTACGCCTGCCTTAGACCTAAAAAGCTATTTGAACGGCGAACTTGAAGCATGGGGACAGTTTCAAGACCGCTCAGGCAAGTTAGTCAAACGCTTTCATGTCAACATGACAGGCACATGGCAAGGCAACAAAGGCGTTTTAGATGAACAGTTTGTCTATGACGATGGCACGACTCAACAACGTATTTGGCACTTAGAAGACTTAGGTAACGGCCATTATACAGGTCGTGCTGATGATGTCATTGGCGTTGCCAACGGCATAGTTGCGGGTTCAGTGTTAAACTGGCGTTATACTTTAGCTCTACCCGTTAATAACAAAACTTACCATGTACAGTTTGATGATTGGATGTATTTACACGACCAACATACGCTTATTAATAAAGCGGTTATGTCTAAATTTGGCTTTAAACTTGGCGAAGTTACTCTTTTTTTTCGGAAAAAAACATCATGAATACTTTAGTTAGCAGCATTGCCTCCGACAAAAGTACCCTACTTCCTATTAACGCCGTAGAGCGCGAAACAGGTATTTCTAAAGAATTATTGCGTATGTGGGAACGTCGTTATGGCTTTCCTACACCAGACCGCGACCCACAAGGAGATCGTGTATATCGTGCAGAGCAAATTAACAAGTTGCGTATTATTCGCCGTCTATTAGATGCAGGCTTTAGACCGGGTAAAATTATTGATTTAGAGATGAGTGCCTTAGAAGAATTAGTATCTTCAAGTCATGGCAACCCGAGTGCCACACTCCCCAATAACTTAGAAACCGAATTACTCGCCGCACTTAAAAGCCGCGAACCTTACAGAGTACGCGAATACCTTAACCATCAACTGATTCGTTTAGGCTTACAGGCTTTTATTTTGGATTTAATGCAACACGCCAATAACATTGTGGGTGACGCATGGATGGCAGGCAAAATAGAAGTTTATGAAGAACATTTATATACCGCCGAAATCGAAGCCTTAGTTAAACAAAATATTGCTCACTTGCGCCCTGCAAACCAAGCACCACATATTATGCTAACTACGCCACCCGATGAATTACATACTTTGGGTACGTTAATGATTGAGGCATTATTACGATTAGACCAAGTAGATGCGGTTTCTTTTGGCGCACAAATGCCCATTAGAGAGATTGTACAAGCGGTGCAAAAACACAAAATGGATGTAGTCGTTTTGTCGTTTAGTTCTTCTTTTGCGGCTAATCGTGCTATAGATTTTTTAGAGGAATTGCGCTTTAGATTGCCTTTAAGTGTGCAAATTTGGGCAGGCGGTGGCGCAATGCGTAATAGTCGTCGTCAGGTAGAGGCGGTACAAATTTTTCATGACTTACCCTCTATGCGCCAAGCCGTTTTGCAATGGCGACGTAGTAAAGGCATTAAGGTCATTTAACATGCAAAAACATTTAGTTTGGTTTAGGGCAGACTTACGCACCATAGATAACAGCGCGTTATTTATGGCGTGCAGGTCACTTGATGCTAATGTATTGGCGGTTTATTTTGTGAGTCCTGAGCAATGGCAACAGCATCATGTGGCTGGCTGCAAAGTCGATTTTGAGCTTAAAACACTACAACATCTAAGCACAGCTTTAAATGCGCTTCACATTCCTTTATTGGTGATACAAACACCCGACTTTAACAGCCAAATTGACTCGCTGATTGCTCTCATGCAGCAACACAATGTAACCCAGCTTTTTTATAATAAACAATATGAAATCAATGAAGTAAAACGTGATAACAGCCTCACGCAACGCCTATTAACCTCAAACATCATAACACATGATTTTGATGACCAATGTTTAGTAGCACCCACACAAATTTTAACGGGCGAAGGTCGTTTTTATTCGGTTTTTACACCTTTTAAAAAAAATTGGCTCCAAAAAATAGCCTATCAAGGCTACAAAATATATCCTGCCCCTCGCCCTAGAAAACGACATCACACGATTGCCCCCTCTCCCATTCCTACGAATATTGATGGCTTTGAATCACATATTAGCCCAACCGTTGCACAAGAATATTGGCCAGCAGGCGAAGATGCGGCACTGGCACGATTGCAATATTTTTGTGAGCATCATTTACGCACTTACAAAGACGCACGTAATTTTCCTATGCTAGAGAGCACGAGTAAGCTATCGCCTTATTTAGCGGTTGGTGCAATTTCATCTCGTCAATGTTATCAAGCGGCTGTTAATGCACAGCTTGCACATGGCACTAACGACAGCATAGAACAATGGATTAGTGAGCTGGCATGGCGCGAATTTTATAAACATATTATGGTTGGTTTTCCGCGTGTGTGTAAAAATCAACCGTTTAAACTAGAAACTAATGCCATGACTTGGCGACACAACGAAGCAGACTTTAAACGCTGGTGCGAAGGCAAAACGGGTTTTCCTTTAGTAGATGCCGCGATGCGCCAATTAAATACTATTGGTTGGATGCACAATCGTTTGCGTATGGTGGTGTCGATGTTTTTAAGCAAAGATTTGTTTATTGATTGGCGTTGGGGTGAACGCTATTTTATGGAACGTCTAATTGATGGCGATTTAGCGGCTAATAATGGCGGTTGGCAATGGAGTGCGTCTACAGGTAACGATGCCGCGCCTTATTTTAGAGTCTTTAACCCTAAGCTACAAAGTGAACGTTTTGATGCTAATGGGGATTTTATCCGTCAATATGTCCCCGAATTAGCGCATTTAGACGCTAAATCTATACATGAGCCACACGGCAAACAACAGCAACTTTTTTTAGATTATCCCTTGCCAATGGTAAATCATCGCCTTGCCAGTCAAGCCGCTATTGAGGCATTTAAACAACTAAAACATAACTAAACTTGTTAGCTTGGCTAAAATAACGCATCATTAAAGACTCTTAATATTCATTTTTACGCTGTAAAGTTACATTAATGAATGTATTTTAAAGCTCAAAAAAGGTAACAACTATGCGATTTTGGCCGACTGTTTTTTTACTTCCTTTGTTTTCTAACTTCTGTTTAGCCCAAGACAACGAAGCAAATGCAACATGGTATGGCAGCATTGATGCGGGTTATATTGCTAGCATGGGTACGACTAGTGGCAGTAAAGACACCTTTAGAGGCAAAACATCTCTTAATCATAAAGGCTTATTTTGGACACAAACGATTAGTGCTGAAGGCATTAGCGTACAAGATGATGTAGCCAGCACCGCCGACACCGAACGTTACTTAGCCAGTTATAAAGCACGGCATTTTTTTGGTGAACGCAACTTTTTTACTTTACGCGCCCAATGGGAAAAAGACGTATTAAGCGCGTCGGAGTATCAAGCTTTTGTATCTTTAGGTTTAGGTAAAGAAGTCATTAAAACACAAAACCACTTTTTTAAAGTTGAAGCAGGGCCAGGTTTACGTCATAACGAAAGACGCTTGGCCACACCAAAAGACGACCCTATTGCCTTGTTAAGCCTAGATTATGATTGGAAAATTAGTGCTAATACTAAATTTTCGCACAAAAGCACCGTTGAGGCAGGCGAAGATAGCGTGATTACACGGGTACAACATCAGCTGAAACAAAATATTACTAAAGTCGTGGCATTAACCGTTAATCATGACTATAAAAACGATAATGGTGCTATAAATACCCGTGAAGGAGTATTTAGTTTAGGCTTAAATTATCAGTTTTAATCAAAAAGGGCGCAAAAATGCGCCCTCTTTTTATGCGAAGTTAATTAAGCTTCCATATGACGAATCAGTGCATCACCAAACTCAGAACAACGTAACAAGGTTGCATCTGGCATTAAGCGTTCAAAGTCATAAGTTACTGTTTTAGCAGCAATTGCACCTTGTACACCATTAATAATCATATCAGCGGCTTCTGTCCATCCCATATGACGTAACATCATTTCGGCTGATAAAATAATCGAGCCTGGGTTTACTTTGTCTTGGCCTGCATATTTAGGGGCTGTACCGTGCGTTGCTTCAAACATGGCAATAGAGCCACCCAAGTTAGCACCTGGTGCAATACCAATACCGCCCACTTCGGCAGCCAAAGCATCCGAAATATAGTCACCATTGAGGTTTAGCGTGGCAATCACAGAATAATCGGCAGGACGCATTAAGATTTGTTGCAAAAACGCATCAGCAATCACATCTTTAATAATAATATCATTGCCTGTTTTTGGATTTTTAAACTTCATCCACGGGCCGCCATCAATCAACTCTGCACCAAAACGCTCAGCAGCTAATTCATAACCCCAATCACGGAATGCACCTTCGGTGTATTTCATGATGTTACCTTTATGAACTAAAGTCACAGAAGGTTTATCGGTATCAATCGCAAACTGAATCGCTTTACGCACTAAACGTTGTGTACCTTCTTTAGAAACAGGTTTAACACCAATACCACAACCTTCGGGGAAGCGAATTTTTTTCACGCCCATTTCTTCGCGTAAAAACTTAATCACTTTGATAGCTTCTGGACTATCTGCTTTCCATTCAATACCTGCATAAATATCTTCGGAGTTTTCACGATAGATAGTCATATCAGTTAATTCTGGGTGACTTACAGGGCTAGGAACGCCTTCAAACCAACGTACAGGACGCACACAGACATATAAATCTAATTCTTGACGTAAAGCCACATTAAGCGAACGCATACCGCCACCAACTGGCGTGGTTAATGGTCCTTTAATGCTTACTACAAACTCACGTAACGCTTCTAAAGCTTCATTTGGCATATAATCATTATTAGGATATAAGCGCGCTGCTTTTTCGCCGCAATACACTTCCATCCACGAAATAGCACGTTTAGTGCCATAAGCTTTGGCAACCGCCGCATCAACCACTTTTAACATCACAGGCGTAATATCAACACCAATACCATCACCTTCAATATAGGCAACAATAGGATAGTTGGGAACATTCAGTGACAGGTCAGCATTTACGGTAATTTTGTCGCCATCGGCTGGAACCACAATCTTCTGGTAACCCATTGTACAGGCTCTCCCTTGTTATATAGACTTAGATAAATCGTAATATGTGTCAGCAATATCCGATTGTAAAACAAACTCATACCATCATAAGGTCGAAGCTATGCGCTAATGGTAATCGTTATTTAGGTAAATTTCTCGCTTAACATCATTTTTATAATAAATACAACCATAAATAAAAATGATACTAAACTCTTAATTTATGGGGGACAAAGCCTTGAGCCGTCTTATCTTATTTAATAAACCTTATGGGGTGCTTTGTCAATTTAGACGCACCGATGACCGCCCTACACTAGCCGATTTTTTTGACGACCCGAGCATTCATCCTTGTGGACGACTCGACCATGATTCTGAGGGCTTATTATTATTGACCGATGATGGCGTGTTAAATTCACGTATTACTGAGCCACGTTTTAAATTACCTAAAACTTATTGGGCGCAACTTGATAATGACATTAGCGACGATGCAGTGGCTCAACTAAAACGTGGTGTCATGTTAAAAGATGGCCTCACCTCACCCGCGCTAGCCAAAAAGCTGTATGAGCCTGAGTTATGGCCACGTAATCCACCGATTCGTTATCGAGCCAGTATTCCAACCAGTTGGGTAGAGTTAGTCATTAGCGAAGGACGTAATCGTCAAGTTAGACGTATGACGGCTGCCGTGGGCTTTCCTACATTACGCTTAGTCAGGGTTAATATTGGTGAATGGTCGGTGCATGGTCTAGGTGTGGGTCAATGGCGTGAGATTGAAGTCTCACGCCACCAACTACGCTAAATTTAACGCGCGTTTTCTAGGGCAACAGGCATATTTACTTCTGTGTGACGCAAATGATCTAACAATTTATGCAACTGTGAGGTTAAGACCACATAAGGGGCATAGCTTGTTAAATCGCTAGGACTTAAACGACAACGAAATAATCGCCAATCATTAAAGATTTGCTGATGTTGATGTAACCACACCGCCAACCACGTAGTTAATGGGGCTTGGGTTGCCTTCCATTGCTCTAAGACATCTTGGGTTAATGTGGCCATGTCTTGTAATAAGCCTGAGCGTAACTGGTCACGCGCAGCAGCCTCCCAAGGATTAGCCACCGCCAAATCTTGTAAGGCACGTTGTACTTCGGTTAGGTTTAAGGTGTCTTCAACCATTTCATACACATAAGCCACATTTTCGACGGATACTTTTAACTCTTGTGCTAAATGACACATATCCAACAACGGTAAAATTTGATCTAAAGATGCTAAACGTAAGGCTAAAGCATCAGGTAAACCTTGAGCCACTAAGCCATTTTTGGTGTTTTGCCATGACTCTAAACGCTTATGGTTTAAATGATTAGGCAAGTCATTTAATAAAGGCGACAGCATACTAAAGGCGGCGATTATTTCTTGACTAGGCTTATCACTATAATTTAAAAACCAGCCCGTTGCACGGCGTGTGTAACGCTGTAAAGCGGCATATTGCGGCAACAAAATATCATCAGGTAAATGCTGCGAGTTATCGAGCTGATACCATAATTCATCAAAACCGAGCAACACTCTAGCTACCATAAAGGCACGTGCTAATTTAAGTGGACTACTGCCCTCATGGCTTAATAAACGTGGTAAAGCCCCCATGCCCAAACGCTCAGTCATAAGGCTGGCCAAACGTGTTGCCGCCAAAGAAATGGCTAAGGGATGCTTTTGCAATGTACTGGCATAATTTTTGCGAATCGCTAAAGGAAACGCGCCCTGTGCTTCGGCCAATAACTGTTTGTCGTTAAACAACTCAGCGGTAGCTAAAGCAGATTTAAGCCAATTTTTACTGTATGCCAATAAAATAGCTAACTCAGCGCGGGTTAGAGGTTGCTGTATGCGTCCTCTAGATTCCCATGTACGCACATCAGGTAAGGCTTCTAAGTGTCTATCTAATTTAGCATGACGCTCTAAAAAATCAGCTAAGGTTGCATATTCACGATGACGTAATAAGGAGTGATGATTAGCAATCGCCAAAAACTGTGTTTGTCTTTGATTATTAGATAACACCGATTGGGCAATTTCATCACGCCACTCTGCCAATAAACGCCTGTAATCTTCAAAAGAAAGTCGTTTAGCCTGCTGCTCACGTTGTAAAAAGATTTTAATATTGACTTCGTGGTCAGAGCAATCGACTCCGCCTGAATTATCAATAAAGTCGGTGTGTGATAATCCGCCATTAAGCTGATATTCGACTCGCGCACGTTGCGTAAAGCCTAAGTTGCCGCCTTCGCATACAATACGAGCGCGTAGCTGATTGGCATTAACACGCACACCATCATTGCTTCTGTCGCCTACATCCACATGACTTTCGTCACTTGCTTTAACATAAGTGCCAACGCCACCATTCCACAACACATCAGTCGGCATTTTTAAAATAGCACGAATCAATTCATCGGCAGATAACACATCGGCTTGCACCATGAGCATATCTTTCATTTCTTCGCTAAGAATAATTTTACGCTCACTACGCGAAAAAATACCGCCCCCCTCAGACATTAACTCACGGTTATAATCTGGCCAATTACTACGCGGCAAGGCAAATAAACGCTGTCTTTCGGCAAAGCTAACGGCAGTGTCTGGATAGGGGTCAACAAAAATATAATCATGGTTAAAGGCGGCTTGCAGACGAATATGCGTGCTTAGTAATAAGCCATTACCAAAGACATCACCCGACATATCACCAATACCGACCATGCTAAATGGCTCGTTATACGGGTCAAAATTACATTCACGCGCTAAACGTGCTAAAGAAACAAACGCACCACGCGCGGTAATGCCAATCTTTTTATGGTCGTAGCCATTACTACCACCCGAGGCAAAGGCATCACCTAACCAAAATTGATACTCTGCGGCCACGGCATTGGCAGTATCTGAAAAAGTCGATGTGCCTTTATCTGCTGCTACGACTAAATAGGCATCTTGGCCGTCATGGCACACCACTTGTTTAGGGGGAATGATTTTATCTTTTTGGCGATTATCGGTAATATCTAATAAACCACGCAAAAACTCTTGATAGGCATTAACGGCAACGTCGTATTTATCACCATATTGAGTACGTACCACAAAGGCACCTTTGGCACCTACAGGTACAATCACCGCGTTTTTAACTTGCTGTGCTTTAACCAACCCTAATACTTCAGTTCTAAAATCTTCAGGTCTGTCTGACCAACGAATACCACCACGTGCGACTGCACCAAAACGTAAATGCAAACCGATAACATGTGGGCTATAAACAAATATTTCGCGCCACGGTTTAGGGTCAGGAATATTACGCAATTGCTCGGATTCAATTTTAATCGACACACGCTGTTGTTGAATGGCATTAGGCATATAAAAATTAGTACGCACAATGGCCAAAATCAAATCCATTAACTCGCGTAAGACACGGTCATCACCTACCGAGCTGACTTTATCTAAAGCCAACTCAATACGTTTAATTACCGAGTCTTGTCGCTCTTGACGGTCGGTGTTAATACTTGGGTCAAAACGAGTTTGAAATAACTCTAATAAACTACGGCCAATATGAGGATAGCGCGTTAAAGCATCGACTTGCGCCTGTGCAGATAATGGAAATGCCACTTGTTTTAAATAAGCAGATAACACTCTAAAAATATGTGCTTCACGCCAACGACACGGCAACACCGTCACCAAACGATTAAAGGTATCGGCCTCAACTCCGCCTTGCCACAACACCTGCATTGCTTCACGTACATAAGACAAGGTTTGTACAAAAGACTCTTTAGGCAAACTATCAGGTAGCTCGGTTCTAAAATCGTGCATCCACAAACAGTTTTCTTCATGTAATAAAGCAAAAGCTTGTTCTTGTAATACTTTAAGCCCAAAACTTTCTAAAATTGGCATTACCTTAGACAAGGATAGTTGCTGATGCCATTGTAAAATCTTAAACCGTGCAGTACGACCCTCGGTCGGTGAAACCTCAACGGCTAAAGGGGTATCGGCACGAAATGTTTCTAACAAAGCAATATCAGTCATTGCTTCTTGTGGCTTATAAGTGTCTTTATAGGTATCTGGAAACACCTCTTGATAACGCCTATACAATTGGTTGGCTAATACCGATTGATATTTAGTCATCAAAATACTAAGCAACTCATCTTCCCATGTACGCGCAAGCCGTTTAAGGACACTTTCGGTTTCTTCAATATTAATACGTGGTGGATTTTTATCTTCAAATACCAATAAACCATGTAGTCGAATCCAACGATGCTCCGACACATAAGGTGTCATAACCACATCACTGGCATTAAAGCGCGCCTGTAAAAACTCACCTGTTCGGCTTACAAAAGTTTGGTTATATAACGATTTTGATAAATAAATAAATACCGAAACAAACCGTTTCCACGGGTCAAAACGCCAAATAAAGCGTAATTCATTACCGTATTTTTGTTTAACCATCGGTAAAAATGCGCTTAATAAATCTTGTTCGGTAGCTAACAATAATTCGTCACGCGGATGGGTGCGTAACATACGATCAAAGTTACGGCCATCATGGCTCACTTTGCGTAACCCCGAAAAAATATCAACAGTGGTAATTTTATGACGCAAGACAGGCATGGTCATAGGGTCATGCTGATTAACACGACTGGTATATAAACCAAAAAACCGATACTCGCTTTTACCATCGGGCATGGGCGCAATAATTACATCAGCATAGCGGTCATGATGAACAGGAGAACGTGTTAACGATTTGCCAAATAACAGTTTAATTTCGGTGGTTTGCGTTTGTGCGGCATCTAACCAATCCAAATGTACACTTGGCCACGCGCCTAAACCCACATTCTCTTCTATGCCTTGCTCGTTACGGTGTTTAACCGCTAAAAAGGTAAAATGACCCCGCATGAGCCATTGCAAAAAGGCATGAGCCTCCATGCGTAATACCGCAGCATCGCCTTCTTTTGGCATTTTTTCGATAAGTTTTTGAGCTGCCTCTCGCACCAGTGTTTGCATACGTGGAAAGCTATCCACCATTTTTTTGAGCATACCAATGGCATCATGAATACACGTTTCTAAGGCGTGTAACGCCTCACCTTCGTATAAGTCGGCCAATTCGATATGTATTAAGGTACGATACTCATCACTATTTGCGCTACTGGCTTTAGGTAGTTCGGTAATTTGAAAATAACGGTTACGACGCAGAGCAATGTTAACATCCATCAACACACTGACATCATAACCGCCACGATATAAGGCCATACGTAAGGTGTTGAGCAAAAATGGCATTTCTGCCCCATATAGCTCAATAACACTGCCTTCGGCACGCCAACCCTCTTTAACAGGCTCAGGGTTAAAAACACGGATATTAACTTCTTGACGGCTATCTATCACAAATTGCCAAAAGCCCCATAAACAAGCAGACAATGAATGAGGGGTGTAACGACGTAATTCGTCTGCTAACAAAGCGCGTAAGGCGCGTTCGGCAAAGGCCAAAAACAACGGATTATCATAAGCCGAACAAACATCTAAACAACTTTGACGGGTTTGTTGTGTCCACGCTTCGGTGCTGGATAACATCTGTAATTCCCTCATTATTTTTAATAACCTGCCAGCTTTTTATTAAACAGCTAGGTCAAATTTTTATTTTTAATCTTTTAAAATATAGGACTCAAAGCACTAAAACGCGCTTTGAGCCTTAAAGGAGTGTAAGCCCACTTTTAACTATTAAGCAACCGATTTAAAGTCTCAAAAGTATCGTTTGAGAGTGATTGCTCACGAAGTTTTTGCAATGCCGCTTGTGCTTGTTGCTTTAGCGTAGGACGTAACCTCTGCCAACGGCTAAATGCTCCCAATAAACGCGACGCAATTTGAGGGTTGAGCTTATCTAATTCTGCAATTTTTTGGGTAACAAAACGATAACCATCGCCATTTTGTTGATGAAATAGCACAGGATTGGCATTTGCAAATTGCGCCAGTACAGAACGTAAGCGATTAGGATTGGTTAAGCTAAACGCCTGATGCTCGGTTAACGCTTTAATATCATCAATACTCGCTTGAGAATTAGTGGCTTGTACTGCAAACCAACTGTCAATTACCAAGGCTTCTTGCTCAAAACGCTGATAAAAATCTTGTAAACACTCTGCTGTTTTGGGTGCATTACTAGACACCAAACCGCGCAAAGCCGACATTTGGTCACTCATGTGCTTTGCTTGTTGATATTGTTGCGCTGCTAATTTTTGTGGGTTGGTATTATCAACCGCCAATAACAAATATTGCAAACACACATCGCGCCAAGCACGTGCCGCAATCGCTTGCGTATTGTAAACATAGTCACCGTCATTTGCGCTTTGGGTATATTGCTCACTAAAAAAACACTCTAAGGCATTGGCCATTTCGGCTTGTAACATTTTTCGTGCTTGATGAATACGAGCAGGATAAATAACCGATGTTTTTTCGGCCAAATAATTTTCGCTAGGCAAACTTAATAACTTAGCGGCTAAAGCAGGGTCTTGCTCGGCTAACTCTGGCAATAACTCCGCTAAAGCACTTAAAATGGCATCAATTTTAACGTCATCAAAGGCATCTTTTTGAGCATTGATATTAGCAATCATCGCCAATAAAATACGCTCAAATAAAGTTTGTGCCGACAACCAACGATTAAAACCGTTGTTATCATGCTGCATCAAAAACAACAATTCTTGGTCGGTGGTGTGATAATCCAAAATAACAGGTGCAGAAAAATCACGTAATAATGAAGGTACAACGCCTCGCACAATACCTGTAAAAACCCATTGTTGCTCTGCGGCATCGGCAATTAACACACGCTCTGTTCCCATTATTTGAGTTTCGTGCGCTAATTTTAAGGCAACGGCTCGGCCTGTTTGTGCATCAAATAACGCTAATTTAACAGGAATCGGTAATAGTTGTGGCTCATCAAAACCTTGTTTGTGTGGTGTTTTTTGACTCACATTCAGCGTATAGGTTTTTGCGACTGCATCATATTGGCCATTAACACTTAATACAGGCGTACAAGGTTGTTTGTACCATTGCATAAATGCGCTTAAATCAGTGTTATTAGCCTCTGCTAAGGCATTCACAAAATCTTCTACCGTCACGGCTTGACCATCATGGCGGCTAAAATATAAATCTGTGCCTTTTCTAAAACCTGCTGCGCCTAATACCGTATGCAACATACCCACAATTTCCGCGCCCTTTTCGTACACGGTGGCGGTATAAAAGTTATTAATTTCGATAAAAGATTCAGGACGTACAGGATGCGCTAAGGGACTGGCATCTTCACTAAATTGGGCATTCCGTAACACCGTCACATCTTCAATACGTTGTACGCTGGCTGATAATTGGTCTGCCGAAAACTGTTGGTCACGGAACACCGTAAAACCTTCTTTAAGGCTTAACTGAAACCAATCGCGGCACGTGACCCGATTACCGCTCCAATTATGAAAATATTCGTGTGCGACCACCGACTCTACCCGCTGAAAACCTAAATCGGTGGTAGTTTCGGGGTGTGCCAGCACGCACGAAGTATTAAAGATGTTTAAGCCCTTGTTTTCCATTGCTCCCATATTAAAGTGGCTTACGGCAACAATCATAAAAACATTTAGGTCATATTCACGGCCATATTTTTGCTCATCCCAACGCATCGAGGCTTTGAGCGAGTTCATGGCATGAGCACATTGACGTAAATCGTGTTCTTCTACATAAATTTTTAAGGCGACTTTTTTGCCCGACATGGTGATAAAGCTGTCTTCTAAACACGCCAAATTGCCCGCCACCATCGCAAACAAATAACTGGGCTTTTTGAACGGGTCTTGCCATGTGGCAAAGTGTCTGCCCTCACCTGCATTACCCTTAGCAATTAAATTACCGTTGGCCAATAACGTAGGATAGTCTTTTTTGTTGGCCGTAATGGTGGTGGTAAACAATGACAACACATCAGGACGGTCTAAATAATAAGTTATTTTTCTAAAGCCTTCGGGTTCGCATTGGGTGCAATACATACCTTTTGATAAATACAAACCCTCTAAGGCAAAGTTTTTGGCAGGATAAATTTTAACTACCGTTTGTAAGGTAAAACGCTCGTTGGGGACTTGGCTAATAACTAATTCTTCGCCTTGCACTTGATAAGCTTGTGGGGCTAATAATTGCTCATTTAAGGTTAAAGATTGCAACTCCAAGTCAACCCCATGTAACACTAAAGCCTGCCCTGCTTGTTGCGGGCTAATATCTAATGTTGAGCTAACTAAGGTGTAATCAGCAAAAATATCAATCTGTAATTTGACTTCGTTAATCACAAATAACGGGGCTTGATAATCTTTTAAATAAATGGTTTTAGGGTTAGACATTTTCTTCTCCAAACATAATTTCGTAGCCGCCAAATTTACGCAAATTTATTACGCCAGTATCTAATATTAAGTATTGACCTTTAATGCCTTGTAACACACCTTTGACTTGTGGGGTGGTATCAAAATTAAATGATTTAACTTTTAAAGGATATTGTTGTACAGGAAACTTAAAATAAACCATATTTTGCGTAAGGGCCTGCATTTGTTGCGGAAACTTAGCGGCTAACGCGGCTAACTCTTTGGCACATACTTGCATTAGCTCATCACGTAAAGCCTCTAAATCTTGCGGTTCGGCATCTGACTTTAACAAACGCTGCCAATTGGTTTTGTCGGCAATATGTTGTGCAAATACCACCTCAATTAGGCCCGATAACAAACGGCTTTGTACTTCAAAAATGGGTAATGCTTGAGATGCGCCTTGGTCTAACCAACGCGTAGGAATTTGCGTTTTACGAGTAATACCGACTTTCACACCAGAAGAATTAGCTAAATATACAATATGTGGTCTAAAACAATGGTTTTGCGCCCAGTCTGGCTCACGACACGTGCCTAAATGATAATGGCAGGTTTCGGGCTTCATAATGCACATATCAGCCGAGGCACTGCTTCTAAAACACTTAAAACAGTAACCTTGACTAAATGATTTAGCAGTTTTTTGACCACAATTTAAACAAAATATTTTGCCTGTATGCTGCAAATAGATGGCTTTGCCTAGATAATCATTTAAAGTGAGTGTTAATCCACTCATGGCTAATTCATAATGTACTGGCGTGCTGGCCTGAGTACGCATTTTTTGTAAAACACCTTGATAAAACATAACGAGTAAAACCTATATGTGGCCTGACATTACCCCTGTGTTACAACAACTTTACAGCGAATGCTCAAATAAATCGTGGTTAGTAACGGGCTGTCAGTTAGATTGTCCATTGGCTAGTGTAGGCTTAGAAGCGTCTCGCATACAACGATTAAACAGCACAGATTTGCTTAATGCGCCATTTACTGAGCGTTTTGCCGCCGCGTTGATGTTAATTACTGATGCCGATGAAGTTCACACCGCCGAACAGGTTATTGGGCGTTTACGTGATGTATTAGCCGAGCGTGTATTGGTGATTATTCCTGATAAATCAACGACTTGGCATAGTGCAAAAATGCTTGGCTTTGGTTTTAAACGTATTGCGGAGCTAAAAGATTGGCAAGCATGGGGCTTTGATATTCATACTTACAAAGAAGTGCCTGACTGGTTGAATGCCAAATATTGGGCAAACCCCCAAAATTGGGGCAAATATTGGTGGTAATAAAAAGCACGATAGGGCTCAACAATAATAGTAAACATACTAGGACTTACTCATTATCACTTAATCATTCGCTCAATGCGCGTACTCAAAAATGTGTAAGTCCTGAGTTTAAGTTAACCTCTATCACCTGTCATTTCTAACTGCATCGCTTTGTTGTGGGCATTGGCCGCTGTATCTGTTTTGCCTTGTTGTTCAGCAGCTTCAGCCACTAAACGCCATAAAGCGGCTTGTTGGTAGTTTGATTGTGCATAAGATAAGCCTTTACGCGCTAACTGCTCGGCTTCTACCGCCCTGTTTTGCTGCAAACGCACTTGCGCCAACTGTAAATAGACTGTTGCTGACTGCGGTGCCAAACGCTGCGCTCTTTCTAAACTCACCGCCGCCGCTTCAAAATTACCTTGCTGTAAACTATCGCTGGCACTGGCCAATAAACCTTGTACAGCAGGCATATCACGGCCATCAGCCAATTTTTTAACCACGGGCGCAGCAACTGGCTTCATTATTAAAGGCACAGTAGAAACAACGACTGGCTCTTGAGGTGCTTCGATGACTGGCGCAGCTTCTTTTTTAATCACAGGCTTTTTTTGAGACTCAATCACGACTGGCGCAGCAGGTTTATAGACAGGTTTAGGTTTAGTGATGACTGAGGGAGAGCGTTGTTTGCTCGGCCAGCCATAATCTGGCATATTTTGACAACCTGCTAACACTACACTCGATAACACTAACACTCCAAGCTGACGCATACATCTCACCTAAAAATATCTAAAATTTTGTTAACCGAGTTATTTAAAATAGCATTAATCGGGTCGTTTACTACCGCTTGATTAGCCGCACATTCACTGGTTTGAGTTACCGAATCGGGTAAAACGGGTACTAACACCGCACCTTCACAGCCTTCGGCACTGAGCTTTCCTGTTGATTTTTCGAGCCATTGCCATTGTATATTATCGGGTTGCACCGCATTTAACGAAACAGGTTTTAAGTGCGACATCATATTTGCCCAAATGGGTAATGCACCCGAACCACCCGACAATCCTGTGGCTTTGTTGTCGTCATTACCTAGCCATACCACCGCCAAATAATTACCTGTATAACCTGCAAACCACGCATCTCGGCCATCGTTAGTTGTGCCTGTTTTACCTGCCATAACTAAGTCTTGAGGTAATACTCTATACGCACTCGACCCTGTGCCATTTTTCATGGTTTGCTGCATGGCATAATTAATTAAATACAAAGCGGCTGGGTCAAACACTTGTTTTACCTCCAAACCATAACGTGTTAAACGTTTGCCTTTAGCATCAACCACTTCTCTAATAGTACGCGGTGAGGTTTGAAAACCGTTAGAGGCAAAAGGCTGATACAAGCGCAACACTTCCATAGGCGATAAATTAGCTGTACCCAATAAAAGAGAGGGATAATTAGGCAAATTTTGAGTCACACCCAATTTTTTAAGGGTTTGAATTACTGCATTTACGCCCACTCGCTCATCCATACCTAAACGTATTGTCGCTTGATTGTAAGAATGTGCTAAAGCATCATACAACGGTACAATACCATGCGACTGATGGTCATAATTTTCGGGAGCCCACACATCACCACTTTGGCTTTGCACTTGCACCGCCCCATCATCTAAAGGGCTAACTAAGTTAAACTTGCCCGTTGCTAATGCTGTTAAATACACCGCAGGTTTAAATAACGAACCCACTTGCCGTGAGGCATCTATAGCACGATTAAAACCTGTAAATGTGCCATAACCACCAACCACCGCAAGCAATTCGCCACTTTCGGGGTTAGCAACCACCACCGCACCTTGTAGCTCGTTGGTGCGTTTGCCTGCATTGCGTAAGCGGGCTACTTGTTGATTAAATGCAGATTCGGCAGATTGTTGAACGCGAGGGTCTAAGGTGGTAAAAATGCGTAAACCTGTCGAGCTTAAATCTTCCTCTTGATACTCTTGTTTAAGCTGACGGCGTACTACATCTAAAAAAGCAGGATAAATACTTAACCCTGATGTTGGATTTTTAAGAATGCCTAAGGGCTTTTCTTTGGCTTTTTCAAATTGAGATTGCGTAATATGGCCATCTTTAAACAAATTAGCCAAAACGATATTACGACGTTCTAAGGCGCGCTCTGGATTACGCCACGGATTATAAAACGAAGGTCCTTTAACCAAACCAACTAACAACGCAACTTGATGTAACGATAATTCGCTAATCGGCTGACCAAAATAAAATTGCGCTGCCAAACCAAAACCATTAATAGAACGATTACCATTTTGGCCAATATTTACTTCGTTTAAATAGGTTTCTAAAATTTCTTTTTTGTCGTAATGCCATTCTAATAATAACGCCATTAACGCTTCATTGACTTTACGCTTAATAGAACGTTCATCGGTTAAATAAAAGTTTTTAACTAATTGTTGCGTTAGCGTACTACCGCCTTGACGTAGTTGACCACTGGTCAAATTAACAAAAATAGCGCGTAGCGTGCCACGAATCGACACGCCAAAATGATGATAAAAATCTTTGTCTTCGGTGGATAGTAAAGCTTGCTCTAAATACTTAGGTGCTTCTTTAAGCTGCATTAGCACGCGGTCTTCATTGTGCTTAGGATAAATGCCACCAATAATTAACGGCTCTAAACGGACAATTCCTGTGTTGTTGGCTTCGGTACTGGCAAGGTCACTTAAAATATTTCCGTCAAACTGCAACTTTAAAACTTGAGAGCGTTCTATGCCGTCACTAAAGACAAAACCACGGGTATGAACAAATAATTCACCGTTTTTTTCGGTATAAACGCCTGCACCTTCGTAATTATCTTGACGACGATAATGTAATAGTTCTAACTCGGCTAACACATCGGCTTTGGTAACAGATGCACCACTGTATAACTCTAAAGGTCGAGTATAAACTTTGGCAGGAATCGCCCAACGCTTACCTTCAAACTTTTGGCGCACTGTGCCATCTAAGGATAAAGCATAAATACCTATCCCCACCACACACAACATACCCAACATAATAAGTAAGAGTAATAAGGTGACAATAAAACCACGAGCAGATTTTTGAGAACTTTTCATACGCATTATAACTTGTTACAAGTTAGAAATTTAAAGCATTGTAACCCGATAAAGGGTTATGGGTGATGCAGTTTTGTGAAACAATCGTGAAAATACCATGAGCAAATATAAAACTTAGATTTTTAACAGAGGATATTAAATACTTACTAGCTAAAAAATAAGGGCGCATTATGCGCCCTTAAATTAAAACTTAAGCACTAAACGGATGTCTTAACACAATCGTTTCGTCACGGTCTGGCCCTGTAGAAATAATATCCACGGGGCAACCCACTACTTCTTCAATCTTTTTGATATAAGCACGGGCATTTTCTGGCAACTCGTCTAAAGTCTTAGCACCTACCGTTGTGCCTTCCCAACCTTGCATTTCTTCGTAGATTGGTTCTACATGAGCAAAAGACTCGGCATCGGAGCTAATACATTCAATGCTATTCGGCTTTAAAGCCTTATAGCCTACACAAATTTTAATGCTTTCTAAACCATCTAATACATCTAGCTTAGTCAAACAAATACCAGAAATAGAGTTGATTTCGACGGCACGTCTTAAAACAACGGCATCAAACCAACCACAACGACGCTGACGGCCTGTTGTTGAACCAAACTCATGGCCTTTTACACCTAAATGCTTACCAATTTCATCGCCTGTATCGGCAACGGCATCGTAAGCTAATTCGGTAGGAAATGGCCCACCACCGACACGTGTGGTATAGGCTTTGGTAATACCTAATACATAATCTAAATACAAAGGCCCAAAACCCGAACCTGTACTTGTACCGCCTGCGGTAGTATTTGAGGAAGTCACAAAAGGATAAGTACCATGGTCGATATCTAATAACGAACCTTGTGCGCCTTCAAACATTAAGTCTTTACCTGCACGACGGAAGTCATGCAAAATACTAGACACATCGGCAACCAAGTCTTTGATTTGTTCGCCCCATGCTAAAGCACTGTCTAGGGTTTGCTGATAATCTACAGGCTCAGCTTTGTAATAATGCTGTAATTGAAAGTTATGATATTCCATGACGGCAGCTAATTTTTCGGCAAAACCTTCACCACGAATTAAGTCACCTAAACGTAAACCACGACGCGCTGCTTTGTCTTCGTAGGCAGGGCCAATACCACGACCTGTTGTACCAATCGCGGCTTTGCCACGTGCGGCTTCACGCGCTTTATCTAAAGCACAATGATACGGCAAAATTAACGGGCAATTAGGCGAAATACGCAAACGCTCACGTACAGGTACGCCTTTAGCAGTAAGTGTGGCAATTTCTTTTAATAAAGCATCAGGGGCTAATACCACCCCATTGCCAATTAAACACAACACTCCTTCACGCAAAATACCCGATGGAATGAGGTGTAAGACTGTTTTTTCGCCACCGACGACTAAGGTATGACCTGCATTATGGCCACCTTGAAAACGCACAACGGCGGCTGCGTTATCGGTAAGTAAATCTACAATCTTACCTTTGCCTTCATCGCCCCATTGCGTACCGAGTACAACGACATTCTTACCCATTTATTTGCAACCCTATAAATAAAACTAAAAACATTAAAAATTAAGCGTTAGCGTGGCAGTACTTCTAAATGCCACTCAGATTGATGTAAGACCAATTGCCATTCACAGCCTAACTGCACCGCTGTGCTGGTATCGCCTGCCAACATTTGAATAACCACATAACCCTGAGCGCGTAACTGCTCAATTTTTTGCACTAAAGCAGCATTAGAGCCAACAGGCGCAAGCACTTTTTTAACAACAATTGGTGCATCAAAAGAAGCTAATAACGATTTTAAATCGGCACTAAAACCCGTTGCAGGACGCGCACGACCAAAGGCTTCGCCCACACAATCATAACGGCCACCTTTAGCAATTTCGGCAGCAGAGCCTGCGCTATAGGCTGCAAACACTAAGCCTGTATGGTAGTGATAACCGCGCAACTCACTTAAATCTATAGAAATACTGCTTAAGTTTTCAACGCCTTTTAAAGCATCAACCACTGTTTTTATTTCGGCTAAGGCTTTTAATACGGCAGGCGGTGCGCTACTAAATACAGCGTATGCTTTAGCAATCACACTCACATCACCCGACAATTCACCCAAAGCTAAAAACCATTCAGCACAAGGTAATTGAGGCAATAACGCGCTTAATTCGGGTAAGCTTTTGCGCTGATAAATCTCAAACAATTGGTTTTCTAGGGTTTCAGAAAGTTGAGCCGCTTGCGCTAACTCTCTAAAAATTGCCACATGGCCTAAATCTAAATGTATTTTTTTTAGCCCTGCCTGTTGCAAGGTCGTTAGCATTAAACGAATAATTTCTATGTCGGCAGCAACCCCTGCATAACCATAAATTTCGGCACCAATTTGAATCGGTGCGCGACACGTGCTTAACGCTTGAGGCATGGTATTTAAGACAATACTGCTATAACAATAACGCGCTGTGTGTTCACGCGGCAAACAATGGGCATCTAAACGTGCCACTTGAGGCGTAATATCAGCACGAATCCCCATTAACCGCCCTGTTAATTGGTCGGTAATTTTAAAGGTCATTAAATCAAGGTCATGGCTTGAGCCAGTTAACAATGATTCGATGTATTCAACTAAAGGAGGAAAAACTAACTCGTAGCCCCAACTGCTAAATAAATCTAGTAAACGCCGACGCAAAGCCTCTAAACGAAGCGCATCATGCGGTAATACATCTTGAATTCCGTCGGGTAGTAACCACGTTTCGGCACGCATAACCATGCTTATTTACTCTTAGACACAAAAAAACCGAGTAATAACTCGGCTGACATATGATAGCACTTTTGGCTCGTTTAGGCAGTGATTTGCAACTTTTTTCGCAGCATCGTTGATGAATTAGACAATTACTACTGATTTTCTTCGACTTCGAGTGCTTTTTTGGCTAACCATTCTTGTATATCTTCGTTGTTGACACGTTCATATACCGCTTCAACACTCAAAGTAAAATCAACTGATTTAAGATAAAAGCTATCACCTAATAAGTATTTTTCTGATTGCCACCCTGTTGCACGACGTATCACTTCAACTTCGGCAATGTCTTGCTCAACCAAGACATACTCTTCTAAAGAAATAATTTGTTTATAGGCAGCTCGTTTGGTAATTTCGTCCATGCGGCGCGTAGATTTTGATAACACCTCAACAATTAACACAGGGCTTGTGCTATAGGTACTATTACCATCTAAATCTGAGCAATCTACCAACACATCAGGATAATAATAATTTTTGCCAGATTTTACTCTAATGTCAGACATAAAAGGCCGACAAGGTTTTCCTTTTAAATGGTTTCTTAATTCTCCGTGTATATTACCCACGATTAAATTGTGGCTTATTTTTGCCCCTGCCATAGCGTACACATAGCCATCAATATATTCGCGTTTAAGTTCAGAATAAACCTCTGTTGCCAAGTACTCTGCTTCGGTCATTTGTTGAGTTAGATAATCTTTTGCTATCATTATTTACTCCTAAAACCACACAATTCAATGTGACCAGTATAGCATCAAGAAAACGCCCATTTGACTATAATAGGCAACCATAAGGCGGTTAAAATACCATTTAAACTCATGCCTAATGCGGCAAATGCACCTGCGGTTGGACTAATTTGTAACGCTCTAGCAGTACCTACGCCATGCGCGGCTAAACCCAAAGCAAAACCTTTGGCCATATCATGACGCACAAACTTTAATAAAGGCTCGGCTACCATCGCTCCTATTAAACCCGACAAAATCACAATAGCTGAAGCCAATGCTAAGGGCGCATGAATTTTTTCGGCAATGCCTAACGCCATAGGTGTAGTAACGGCACGAGTCGCAAAGGCTAAAACACTACTATGAGACAAACCAAAAAAATAGGCTAAAGTCAACGCAACTCCTGCCCCTAATATTGAACCCAACACTAAAACCAACATTAACGGTATAGCGGCTGCTTTTAAGCGAGGTAAGGATTGATACAACGGCACAGCCAACGCCACGGTAGATGTACCTAATAAAAAATGTATAAAGGCGTTACCTTTAAAATACTGTTGGTAATTTACGTCTGCGGCTAATAACACCGAAATTAAAATGATGAGCGACAATAACATGGGAGGAATTAGCACTGGCTCTTTAAACTTTTTATGTAGCCAAAAACCTGCCTCGTAAGCGGTTAAGGTTAAAACCATCCAGACTAAAGGCGTGCTAAGTATATTACTCATTAGCCTAGCCTCTTTTTGCTTAATAATTTATCTAAACACCAAGCGCACAAAACTAAAGGGATAATGGTTGATAACACCATAACAACCATAATCAAGATGCCTTCTTTTTTAAATAAAGGCAGTAAGGTAATCACTCCTGCCGAAACAGGTAACAAATACAGTGCTAAATGTTGCAAAAACTTAGAACTAAAAAAGGACAAGCTTTCGGGGACTCGACCATGAATCAGCAAAAATACAAACAGTAATATCATGCCCATAATGCCGCCTGATAACGGTAAATGGGTACTACGCACCACGACTTCACCCGCCAACTGAAACAACAACAAAATAAAAATCGCTTGCATGATGCTTAGCGTCCTCGCCAAAATAATTTATCTAAATCAGCCAAACTAAATTGTTTCCATGTAGGACGACCATGATTACATTGGCTGCTAAATTCGGTGTTTTCCATTTCGCGTAACAAGGCGTTCATTTCGGGTAACGATAAAGCTCGATTAGCACGGACTGCGCCATGACACGCCATACTCGAAAACAGCTCATTAATAGCATCTTCAATGCGTTGCGATTGGCCATGTACTTTAAAATCGGCCAACACATCACGCACTAAAGCCGACAAATCTGCTTTGTGTAATAAAGCAGGAATAGCGCGCACTGCCACCGCTTCTTCGCCTAAACGGTCTATATCAAAACCTAATTGAGCAAACCATGTTTTAGCTTGCTCGGCTAACTCGGCCTCATTACGACTCACCGCCACCGTTTGCGCTAATAATAAAGGCTGCGATGCCAAACGCCCTACAGTCCATGCACCTTTGAGGCGTTCATACATCAAGCGTTCATGGGCGGCGTGCATATCCACGACAATTAAACCTTGGGTATTTTGCGCCAAAATATAAATGCCGTGTAATTGCGCTAAGGCATAACCTAACGGTGGAATATCAGGCGTGGCCACCGTTGGCATAAAAGGTGTAGGCAAGGTTTCGCGTAAAGGTGACAAATAATCGGCTAAGGCTTCTTGAGTCACACCTTGCTGATAATTTGGACGAGAAAAATTTGATTGATAATTAGGTGAAGAGCCTTGATTAGACGGCAACACTAAGGGGTTTTGTTGGCTTAAAGGGTAGCTTTGTAGTGTAGCCGATTCTTGGGGCAAACTAGGATAATGCTCGGTTTTTAGCCCTGCTAAAGCTTTGTGAATCGAACGTGCTAAAAACTCATGCACCCAACGTTGCTCTCTGAATCTAACTTCATGCTTAGTAGGATGAACATTGACATCAACGGCAGACGGGTCTAATTCTAAAAACAACACAAAAGCAGGATGACGATTGGGAGCTAATACATCACGATACGCGGTACGAATGGCATGACTTACCACTTTGTCACGCACTACGCGCCCATTAACATAAAAATACTGCATATCGGCTTGGCCACGCGCCATACTTGGGCTACCTAACCAACCGTAAAGCTGTAAACCTGTGACTTCTACATCAATCGGAAGTGCCGCTTCTAAAAAACTTTGGCCACACAAGGTGCTTACACGGCGTAATTTATCGGCATCATTAAAGGCAGGTTTAAAATGCCAGCGTTTGCTACCATTGTGTTGTAACTGAAAACCCACCTCAAAATTAACCAAACTCAGGCGTTTAACCACTTCTTCTATATGGCCAAATTCGGTAGGTGCAGATTTTAAGAATTTGCGTCGTGCAGGAGTATTAAAAAAAATATCACGCACGGTGACGGTTGTGCCTTGAGGGTGACTTGCGGGCGTAACAGTGGCGTTCATGTCGCGGCCTTCACTTTGTACACACCAGCCCATGCCCGTCTCAAGATGACTTGAGGTTAAACTTAACCTAGACACTGAAGCAATCGAAGCCAACGCTTCGCCTCTAAAACCCAAACTAGCTACTGCATCCAAATCATCTAAACCACGTATTTTACTTGTTGCATGACGCGCCAACGCTAAAGGCAAATCATCAGGATAAATACCACTGCCATTGTCACGCACTTGTAGCAGCCTAATACCACCTTCTTCGATGGTAATATCAATTTGAGTTGCACCCGAATCAATGGCGTTTTCGAGTAATTCTTTAACCACCGACGCAGGACGCTCGACCACCTCACCTGCGGCAATTTGATTGGCTAATTGAGTGTCTAATAACTGAATACGTTTTATCATGGATTAGGAATCTTTAACGTGGTATTTAACAACACATTATCATCCTTGAGATTATTTGCATCACGTAGTGCTTGCATCGATACGCCATATTTTACCGCAATCGCCGACAAACTATCACCTGATTTAACTTTGTGGCTAATTAGCTTTTGGGTTGGTGGCGGTGTTTGCACTTTAGCAACCAATACAGGTTCTTTTAATGTTAGCGTTTGGCCTAACATGACGTTATCTGAGCTTAAATTATTCCACTTTTTAACATCTTCTGGGTTTAATTGATAACGCGCACTAATGGCTGTTAAGGTATCGCCTTTTTTAACGGTATGTGTCGTGAGTCTAGCTTCTGTGGCTTTGACTTTTGGCTCAGTTTTGGGGGCAGAAGTAAGCACTTTTTTGGGTTCAACTTTTGCTACTTTATTAGTATCTGCCATAAAATCATCTAAAGAGGTTGGCAAAGTCGCTTTTACCGTTGGCACTGTTTTAGGAGGTAAAGGCTCGGCTTTAACTACAACTTCGGGCTTAGTATTAACAACGGTTGGTGACTTGTTTTGAGCAAAAGAAGCAATTAACGCCACATTATCGGGTTTAAAGCTAACTGCAACAGGCTTCTCAATTGGTTTTTCGATAGGTTTATCAATTAGTTTTTCGGCGGCATTTACCACTTTAGGCGGCGGTGCACCTACTTCTGCTAAAGCACGTTTCTTTTGTTTGCTCGTGCGCTGCTCTTTGCTCCATGCAAAATAACTTTTAGGAATAGGATAACTGCTAGCAAAACTATGTACCCCATCAAAAATGGTTTGTGCCATTTTTTGCTGATAATCATTATCCGTGAGATTTTTTTCTTCGTCAGGACTGGTAATAAAACCCGTTTCGACCAATACCGAAATCATGCCCGCTTCTTTAAGTACCGCAAAACCTGCTTGTTCAACATGCCTAGAATGTAACTTGGTTAAGCCACCTAACTCTTTTAAAATTAATGCGCCCATGTTTAAACCATGAGCCATCGAGCCTTCTACCACCATATCTGCCAAAATATTAGTTAACTGGCTGTCTTTACTTATACTAGTACTATCTACACCACCAATTAAGTCAGATTTGTTTTCGCGGTCAGCCATTGCTTGGGCAAAACGTGATGTGGCAGCATTACCACCTTTACGTGACAAGGCAAACACCGATGCACCTTTAGCCAAAGGCGACAACGCGGCATCGGCATGTACGCTAATAAAAATATCGGCTTTATAACGATTACGTGCAATTTTGCGCCGCTCTACCAAAGGAATAAAATAATCACCATCACGCGTTAAATAGGCCTTAAATCCATCTTCTTTACGAAAAATCGCCACCAATTTTTTAGCAATGGCTAAAGTAACGTGTTTTTCATAGTTTCCTGTTGCACCAATCGCGCCTGAGTCTTCGCCACCATGCCCTGCATCGACCACCACAATAATAGGTCGGCCATCATTATTACTTTGATTTGAAGAGTCATCATCTAACACAGGCGTACTCACGGCTTGCATCACAACTTTATCGTATAAATCAATCACTAAACGCGGACTCAATTTTTCGTTAGCTGCCAACATAAACACTTTAGGCTTAACTTCATCACTTAAATTAATAATTAAGCGTTGTTTGCTACCCACACTTTCTAATAATACATTTTGAACCAAACCAATACGGCTAGGCAAACTTAGGGTAGAAATAGCGGTATCGGTGTTATCTAACTCGATGATAATTTGTTTACTATTATTGGTATTAACTTGTCGATATAACACTTGCTCCGATAAATCTAGCACAATACGGGTATTATCGGGCGCGCGCCAAGAACGCACAGCCGTAATAGATGCCGCCCATGTATTCACGGCGACTATACTAAGACCAAAACTAAAGACTAAAGGCTTGAGAAAACTTTTCATAAACACGATTAACTACAATAAATATAAAAAACGAAATACTAACTAGGCGATTGCTTCAAGCACTGCACGACCTTTTGCACTATGTGCTATTAAGCTAATAGCACGACCTTGTTCTAAAACATCAATCACTATCGACATATCAGGCAAAGGCAGCAATGGCTCACCTTTACTTGGCCATTCAACCAACACAATACTTTGGGCATTAAAGTAATCGCGTATGCCTAATAGCTCTAACTCTTCTGGGTCTTGCAAGCGGTACAAATCAAAATGATACACCATGAGCGATTCAAATTCGTAGTTTTCTACTAAGGTATAAGTTGGACTTTTGACATTACCTTTGTAGCCTAAACCCTGTAAAAAGCCTCTGGTTAAGGTGGTTTTTCCTGCGCCTAAGTCGCCTTCTAAATAAATAACCATGCCTTGACTGACTGCTTTGGCTAACTTAGCACCAAAGGCTAATTGTTGCTGTTCGTTATCAATAAAGTATTGCTGAGTCATTACTGAGTCTCTCTATTATTTAACAGGGCGCGTAATGGCGTTAATAAATCAGTGGCTAATAAACCGCGTTCGCCTGCTTGTGCAGCAGCGTCTCCTGCCAATGCGTGAGCCACTACTGCTTGGGTAATGGTGTGCAAATTTAAACCAAACTGTGCAATTAAACCCGCCATGATGCCCGCTAGTGTATCGCCCATGCCTGCGGTTGCCATGCCTGCGTTACCATAAGGACACAAATTAACGCTGTTTTTATCGGCTACTAATGAGCCTGCCCCTTTTAGCAAAGCAATGCCGCCATAGGTAGCCACTAATTGTTGCACACTCACCAAGCGTTGCGCCTGAATAGATTGACTATTTGTGTTTAATAATCGCCCTGCTTCACCTGCATGGGGTGTTAATACCCAATTTTTTGAGGTTTGAGGCTGCTTGGCTAACCAATATAAAGCGTCGGCATCTACAATTAAGGGTTGCTTACAATCTTGCACAGCTAACCATAAACGCTGCCCCCATGCGTGTCGGCCTAAACCCATACCAATCACAATCACGGTAGCTGTGGCTAATAAAGGTTGCAATTGTTCGGGGTGTAACACACCTTGCACCATAATTTCGGGGCAACGTGCCAATAAAGGCGCAACATGATTAGGATGCGTCGCCACCGTCACGCGTCCTGCACCCGAACGCAAAGCCGCTTCGGCTGCCATCATTGCCGCACCACCCATGCCTTCATCGCCCCCAATGACTAACACATGTCCAAAATCCCCTTTGTGACTATTTTTAGCACGCGCAGCAAAGTTTAATTTATTTTTATGATAATAATTAACTATATTTGGGAGTGTATAAAATTCAGGGCTTGTATTTAATGTTTGCAGAATAACTTGCCCTAGATAACTGCTGCCATCACCCGTTAACAAGCCTAATTTATAAGCAATAAAACACACTGTTGTTTGTGCTTGTATAGCAACGCCTTGCACTGTACCTGTATCAGCATTAACGCCAGACGGCACATCAATAGCCAATATAGGCACACAACTTTGATTTGCAGCAGTTATCATTTGCTCGGCCACACCTGTAATAGCCGCATTTAAACCGATACCAAATAAGGCATCCACAATCACATCTGCGGTTAAACTATGATGATGCCACGCCTTAATAATTAGCCCTGCGTCTTGCGCTTGTTGCATCATTTTTTGGGCATCGGCTGTTTTGGGCAGCGCACTATAAAAAACTTCAACCAAAAAACCTGCTTGCTGTGCCAAATAGGCCACCACATAACCATCGCCACCGTTATTACCTGCACCACATAACACGACAATTTTTTTGGCTTGTGGCCAGTGTTGTTGCAATATGGCAAAAGCGGCTTGTCCTGCCTTAAACATTAGCTCATGACTAACTATCCCTGAATCAAATAAGGCTTGCTCTAATTGACGTATGTGCTGACTTGTGTAAATTGGATAAGACATTTCTTCACCCTATGAGCAATTAAAATTTATAATAAGCCGATTATAACGAGTCGATGTACACAATATGCAAAAAATTCCCCATTATGACGAGATGAGCCAATTAAGTGCCAACATTAAAGCATGGGGGCTAGACTTTGGTTTTGGGCAAGTGGGTATTAGCGGTGTTGATTTGGGTCAACACGGACAACATTTACAAAACTGGCTTAATAAAGGCTTTCATGGTGATTTAAACTATATGGCAGCGCATGGCGAAAAACGCTGGCGACCCGAACTTTTAGAGCCAAATACTAAAGCGATTATTAGTGTACGCATGGATTATTTAACCCAAAAACCTGCACCACGCTCAGTGCCGCACTACCCACAACAAGGCGTTATTTCTCGTTATGCGCTAGGGCGTGACTATCATAAAACCTTGCGTAAACGCTTGCAAAAATTTGCCGAAAAAATTAGTCAAGAAGTAAGCAACATGGGCTATAGAGCTTTTGTAGATTCTGCACCTGTGCTTGAACGCGCCATTGCCGAACAAGCAGGTTTGGGCTGGATTGGCAAAAACACCATGCTCATTAACAAACAAGCGGGGTCTTTCTTTTTTTTGGGTGAGCTTTTTACCGACTTACCTTTAATTGCCGACCAAGCCGTAAGCCATCATTGTGGTTCGTGCCAAGCTTGTATTGATATTTGCCCTACTCAAGCCATTGTTGCGCCTTATGAATTGGACGCCCGTTTATGTATCTCTTATTTAACTATAGAAAACAAAGGCATTATTGCCCCTAATTTGCGCCCTTTGATTGGTAATCGGGTTTTTGGCTGTGATGATTGCCAGTTAATTTGCCCGTGGAATCGTTATGCTCAACTGAGTGCCGAAGATGACTTTAAAGCGCGTCACCGCTTAGACTCGCTTTCTTTATTAGAGTTATTTTTGTGGTCAGAACAAAGCTACCTTGATAAAACCGAGGGTTCACCCATTAGACGTGTCGGTTACGACGGCTTTTTACGCAATATTGCCATCGGTTTGGGCAATGCACCTTACGACCCCAACATTATTCAAGCTTTAGAGGATAAAAAAGAAAAGGTGTCCAATTTGGTGCAAGAACATATTGATTGGGCAATAAATGAGCAAAAAAGCCGTATATAGCACTTGGCGCATAAAAAACAATCGGTTACTCTCAAGACGTTGTAACTTAACTAACACAAAAGGATAACATCATGAAAAAATTATTAGCTATTGCCTTATTAGCAAGCTCTTCTGTAGTTATGGCCGACCAAGATATTGGTTGTGGTTTAGGCTCAATGGTTTGGGCTGGTCAATCTGGTATTGTACCTAAAGTATTAGGTGCAACTACCAACGGTACATCAGGCAATCAAACCTTTGGTATTACCTCAGGTACATTGGGCTGCCAAGCAGACGGTGTTATTAGTTCACGCGCCCGTTTAAGTATGTTTATGGGTACAAACTCCGAGCGTTTAGCCCGTGATATGTCGGTAGGCAAAGGTGAAACCTTAGAAGTATTAGCTAACTTATTAAAAATTAAAGCCGAAGATAAATCTGCTTTTTTTCAAGCAAGCCAAGCTAACTTTGGTAAGATTTTTGCCCCACAAAATCAAACTGCTGGTGAAGTTTTAGCTGCTTTACAACAAGTGATGAAACAAGATAGCAAACTAGCTGTTTACGCAGGCTAATTTTGCACCTTAGAGTTATGCTCTAAAAATTATGCCCCTCTTTGCGAGGGGCTTTTTATTGATATAAAACTTATTCTTATAATGAACCTTAAATTTTTTAGTTACCCTTTATGTCTCATCACCTTGAGTCATATGAGTTGCACTGCCTCGGCCTCCTCCTTAACACAATGGCAAAATTTAGCGCAACAGCAACAGCTAAGTCAGCAAGCTTACTGGCATATTTTATTACGTTATGAAGACAAACAAGCTCAAAACCTACATAGCAGCATTCAGCAAGCCAGTTTTTTTGTAAGTTCTGAGGGGGCAAATAACCCTCAAGCCGAACTACAAGCCACACTCAATGCATTGGCTCATCCTGACCCTACCCTAAAAGCCGACGACACCGTTGCTTGTAAGTTTCCTGCACGGGTGGCATGGTTACGCCAACAATTACAGATTACTGAGGCCGATGTAGCCACGACGGCTTGCCCTGCCTTAGACGCATGGCTAACAGGTATTAATCCACATCAAGCCACCTTAGTGTTTGCTGCCGATTTTATCAATAATCCATCATCCATGTTTGGTCATACCTTATTACGTATAGACACACCCGACCAAACCGAAGATACCCGTTTATTGGCCTATGCCGTTAATTATGCGGCACAAACCAATACCTCTAATGGTTTAGAGTTTGCCTACAAAGGTTTAACAGGTGGTTATGCAGGGGCTTTTTCTATTTTGCCCTATTACGAAAAAGTAAAAGAATATAATGACTTTGAAAATAGAGACTTATGGGAATATCAACTCAATTTAACCCCCCAAGAAATTACGCAAGGTTTAAAACATTTATGGGAAATTAAAACCGTTAACTTTCCTTATTATTTTTTATCATCTAATTGTTCTTATCAATTATTAGGCTTGTTAGAAGCAGCGCGACCTAATACGTATTTACGTCAAGACTTTCCTGTTTATGCTATTCCTACCGATACCTTACGGCGTGTATTACAAGAAAAAAATATCTTAAAAAAACTGGTGTACCGCCCTGCCAGTGGCACAAGTTTGGCGTATCACGCACAACAAAATAAGCCGCTTATTAATGACTTGGCAACAAAATTAGCCATTAACCCTAATAGCGATATCAGCACTCTCTCTGATATAGAGCAAGCCAAAGCCTACGAAATGGCCTATGACTATTTATATTATTTATATTTGGCTCATAAAACCAACGCGGCGACTGCACCCACAAGATTACGACAACTATTAGCTAAACGTAGTAGTTATCAATTACCTGACCAACGCCTAACACCGCCACAGCCTGCGGTTGACCCTGCACAAGGTCATGCTACGACTCGTATTAGCCTCGCATTAGGGCAAGTTCAGCAGCAAGATGTGGTGAGTATAGAATGGCGACCTGCCTATCAAGACTTATTAGATGCCGATGATGGTTATAGACGTGGCGCGGCGATTGATTTTTTGCGGTTAAATGTGGGTTATAACGCCACAACACATCAAGCCAAATTATTTAATTTTACCTTGCTTAATATTGATTCATTAGCCGCAGGAAATGGCTTTAGCCATCCCTTGTCGTGGTCATTTTCTTTAGGCGCACAACAAGCCGCCTTAGACCAACAACAATTTAGCGAAAACAAACAACATACAGTAGGTTTTATAGACGGTGGCGCAGGGCTAAGCAGCCAATTTAATAGTTCAACGTGGTTATGTTTTGCGTTAACGCAAGGCAGTTTACAAACAGGCCAAACCATTGATAAAGGCTGGCGTGTCGGTGCAGGAGCAAAGTTAGGCTGTCGTCAACAATCCGCTTATGGTCAATTTTTAGTCGAAAGCCGCGCTTTATATTATAACGATGACTCTCAACCCATTATTAGCACCCAAGCGGCTTATCAATGGCGTATTAACTTAAACAATGGCCTTAGAATGCAATGGCAACAACAGCAACAAGACTCGCGTGATTGGTCAAGTGCTAGTATCGGTTGGGTGAGCTATTTTTAACTCGCGCCAACCCGTCTTGCCGTAACCACATTGGGTTGTTGTTCAATTTTAGCCAAAATACGGCCTAATTGTTCAACACCCGACACCTCTACCGTAATTTGCATTAACGCGGTGCCGTCTTGTTTATTAGAGTGGGTATTTACGCCCGTTACATTGACATGTTCATTAGCCAAAACCGCACTCACATCACGTAGCAAACCTGTTCTATCCCATGCTTTAATTAATACATTAACCGACTGCACACTACTAACGACATGTTGCCATTGCACGTCTATCACACGCTCTGGCTCGTCGGCTTCTAGGCGTAACAACTCGACACAATGACGCGCATGAACACTCACACCCCGATTATGGGTGATATAACCCATGATGGCTTCGCCCGCGACAGGATGACAGCATCCTGCCAAATGCACCATAATATTATCCATGCCTTCAACAATTACTTCACTGGTATTATGACGCTGACGGCTGCGACGCACCACATCTTGCACATTAACTTCTAGGTTAGTACTAGGCAGTTTATCGGCAATTAAATTAACCACATGAGCAGGCCGAATATCACCTGCGCCAATGCCTGCTAAAATATCTTCGGCGGTTTTGACATTAAAACGTGCCGCATATTCTTGTAAGTTGGTATTTTTTAAATGCAAAGACAAACGCGACAGCTCTTTTTCTAATACTTCACGCCCTGCATGAATATGAATCTCGCGGTCTTGTAGCTTAAACCATTGTTTTACTTTGGATTGAGCGCGTGTTGTGCCTAAATAACCTAAATTAGCTTGCAACCAATCACGGCTTGGTGTTGCACCTTTTTGAGTTAAAATTTCGACTTGGTCACTGGTTTGTAATTGATAAGTTAGCGGCACAATACGGCCATTCACTTTTGCACCACGACACGCATGGCCTATTTGAGTATGAATACTATAGGCAAAATCTAAGGGTGTTGCCCCTGCCTGTAGGTCAATTACATGGCCATCTTTGGTAAAAACATAAACGCGCTCATAACGAATCGCTTGATTAAGCTGTTCGGCAAGTTCGTCCATTTGGGTTTCGCCCATGTCTTCTTGCCATTCTAAGACCTGACGCAACCATGCAATTTTACTTTCGTAACCTGCGTCTTTGTTGCCCTTAATCCCTTCTTTATAAACCCAATGAGCGCACACCCCTAGCTCGGCTTCTTCGTGCATATTATCGGTACGAATTTGTACTTCTAAGGCTTTACCTTCAGGGCCAATCACTGCTGTATGTAAAGAGCGATAGCCATTTTCTTTGGGTGTAGCAATATAATCGTCAAATTCTTTAGGAATATGCTTCCATAACGAGTGCACAATGCCTAACGCAGCATAACAATCGCGCACTTCGGTCACTAAAATTCTAACCGCTCTAATGTCGTATAACTCATGAAAGCCTAAGTGCTTACGTTGCATTTTGCGCCAAATAGAGTAAATATGTTTGGCTCGACCTGACACTTCGGCTTGAATATCCGCCTGAGAAAGCTTTTCTCGTAAAGCTTTAGTCACCTCTTGAATATAGCTATCTCGTTGTAAACGTTTTTCGTCTAACAAATTAGCGACATGCTTATAAGCATCAGGTTCTAAATACCTAAACGATAAATCCTCTAACTCCCATTTAATATGACCAATCCCTAATCTGTGTGCTAAGGGTGCATACACATCAAAAATTTCTCGCGCCACACGCTTTTGACGTTCAGGGCTGGCATCTTTGAGTTCTCGAATGGCAAACGTCCGTTCGGCTAATTTGATTAAGGCAATACGCACATCATCAATCATAGAAACTAGCATTTTACGGATATTATCTAATTGATTTTGAGACTGACTAAATTTTTGATTATGATGATTAGGATTAATGATTTGATTAATGGTTGCCATACGCAACACGCCATCAATTAAATGGGCAATATCACGGCCAAAAACGTTGGTAATTCTCTCAAGTGTGGTTTTTTCTTCACGGACGGCACGATACAACACCGCCGCGATTAACGAGTCTTGGTCAAGCTTTAAGTCGGCTAAAATATCAGCCATTGCCAAACCCGTTAAATAACTACTGGTTCGGGTATTCCATAAATGTTCGCGCTCATAAATTTCATCTGCTTCTTTAGCAAACAAACACGCTTGACGTAATACTTCAGGATTTTGAAGCTCGGTACGGCTATTAATACGCTCTATCCAACAGGATAAATCAATTTGACCATCTTCTGTCACAGGATAGTCTTCACGGACTTTAACCATTATTTATTCTCCCGTGAAATATACAATAGCCGAAGCTAGAGTGGCTGTATGGTGAGCGGAGTCGAACCATCGGGTAATAATCGCAGCACTTCGACTTCGCTCAGTGTACACAGCAATTTTATGCTTTAGTGCTTATAGAACAGACAAAACCTGCCCTTAATCACATTAGTCTTTTACAAACAATGCGATTGATTCAACATGAGCCGTATGGGTAAACATATCCATCACGCCTGCTTGAACCAATTTATAACCTGCTTTAGCCAATTCACCCGCATCTCGGGCTAAGGTGGCAGGGTTACATGACACATAAACAATGCGTTTTGCCCCAAAGTTAGGCAAGTAACGTACCACTTCTAGCGCACCCGAACGTGGTGGGTCAATTAACAAGGCATCAAACCCTTCTTTAGCCCATGCTTGTTGGCTAAAATCGGCAGTTAAATCTTGGGCATAAAAATCCATATTGGTGATGCCATTATGCTTAGCGTTTTCGTAACCGCGCTGCACCATCGCTTCACTGCCTTCAACTCCAATCACATATTTAGCACGAGTCGCTAAGGGCAAGGTAAAATTACCTAGGCCACAAAACAAATCTAATACACGTTCATGAGGTTGAGGGTTAAGCATATCCACTGCCATTTTAACCATCTTTTGATTTATTTGAGCATTAACCTGTGTAAAATCAAGAGGATAAAAACGCATCGTCAAGCCAAAATCAGGCAAGGCATAGTGTAAACGGTCTTCGCCTTCAACAGGATAAATACGATGTACCGTATCATAACCTTTAGGTTGCAGATAACATTGCCAAGCACGTTGCTGACAAAAATCAACTAATTGCTGAATATCGCTATCAACTAATGCCTCCATGTGTCTAAAAATTAAAGCAACACTGTCGTCACCTGCGGCGACTTCAACTTGAGGAATAAAGTCTTTACCTGCTAAGCCATTAATTAAGTGACGTAAAGGCATAATAGAGTCGCCTAAACGCGCATCCATCACGACACAGCGATTTAATTCGGCTAAAAAATTAGAGCCTTTTTCTCTAAAACCCAGCAACAAACTGTCTTTTTTAATCACAAAACGCACCCCAAAGCGCGCTTTACGCCGATAACCAGCCTGTGTGTGCGTTAATGGTGCAAGCCATTGTTGTGGCTCTAAATGGCCAAAGTGCTTAAATTGGTCAGCCAAAATACGTTGTTTAAGGGCAATTTGTGCGCTTGGCTCAATGTGCTGCAATGAGCAACCACCACACACACCAAAATGCTCACACGGCGGTGTAACACGATTTGGCGAAGCGGTAATCACCTTAACAGTGTCGGCTTCTTCGTATTTGCTTTTGACTAGATTGATTTTAGCTTCTACAGTTTCGCCTTCTAAAGCACCATCTACAAAAATAATTTTGCCGTTATGGTGAGCAATACCACGTCCATCATGGCCAACACCTGTAATGTCTAGCGTGATGGGGTCTTGCTGTTTTAGGCGTTCACGTTGCTTTTTGTTCATGTATTGTTCGCTTCTTGCTCTTGCCATGCGGCTAAAAATTCTTGCAAATGAGGTTTATTACTACTTGCTAGGGTGTTTTGTAATAAGATAATTTCGTTTTGATAATCGGGCTTCATCATATCGCCACGCATTAACTGAAAACGCAAATAAATCAACCATGTATTAAGCACATCGGTTTCGCAATAATGTCTAATATCGGCAAGTTTTCCTTGCAAATAATTATCATAAACTTGGCTACCATCCATGCCCAACTTACCCGGAAAACCTAAAAAGGTCGCTATTTGCTCTAAGGGTTGTGTGGCACGCGCTTGATACAAAGACAACACGTCCATCAAGTCAATATGGCGCATATGAAAACGGTTAATGTAATTGTTGTATCTAAACTCTTTGTAGTGGTCGCCTAATTCCCAATACATAGGCGCAGTAATTTGATGCAACATGGCACGATAATGCAGCACGGGCAAATCAAACCCCGACCCATTCCATGACACTAAGGTGACATCATATTTATCAATGGCACTAAAAAAACGCTTAATGATTTCGGATTCAGAGGCATCTTCTTCGCCTAAAGACCACACACGTACGGTATCGCCCATGCGTAATACCACCGAAATACAAATGACTTTATGTAGATGGTGTCTAAAAAAATCTGAGCCGCCCGTTTCTTGACGACGCATATTTTTTAAGGCTTCAAAGGCTTCTTCGTCTGTTAAATTGTCTAAATTATAAATTTGCTTGGCTTTAGCAATATCGGGAATGGTCTCGATATCAAATACCAAAGTGGCTTTTTCTTTATACATTGCTTGCGCTCCCTACTTTTGTAAAAAACATCGTCCAACTATCTAAACTCAGACCACAACACGACTCGGCATACAGGCATTGCCCTCACCCCAACCCTCTCCCACAAGGAGAGGGAGTTTTTTATCATCTTGTGACAGCGCGGATTATCCATTGCGCTTAGCAAAATCTGCCATAAAGCTAATTAAGGCATCGACACCTTCTTCGGGGACGGCATTATAAATACTGGCGCGCATACCACCCACAGAGCGATGACCTGCCAAGTTTAATAAATGATTGGCTTCGGCTTCTTTTAAAAAGCTTTTGTCTAAGCTAGCATCTGTTAAAGCAAACGGCACATTCATCATAGAGCGATTAGCTATAGCAACAGGGTTACTATAAAAACCACCGCTATTATCAATGGCGGCATATAACTTCGCGGCTTTACGATGGTTAATTTGTGCCATATTGCTTAATCCGCCCTGCGCTTTAAGCCACTTAAACACTAAACCCGACAAATACCATGCGTAAGTAGATGGGGTGTTGTACATCGAGGCATTATCGGCATGAATTTTATAGTCAAGCATCGTGGGCGTGCCTTTAACCACGTCACCTAATAAATCTTCACGCACAATCACTACAACCAAACCCGCAGGGCCAATATTTTTTTGTGCGCCTGCGTAAATTAAGCCAAATTTAGAAACATCAATCGGCTCTGCTAAAATAATAGACGAATAATCGGCAACTAGCGGCACATTCGTTTGTGGCACAAAATCAAACTGCACACCATGAATGGTTTCGTTAGGTGTGTAATGTAAATAGGCAGCTTGCGGATTAACTTGCCATGACTCAAAGGCAGGCACTGCCCTAAAGTTATTGGCCTCGTCACTGGCAACTACATTAACTTGGCAAAACTTTTTGGCTTCTTTAATCGCTTTGTCTGACCACATGCCTGTATTAACGTAATCGGCACTGGTTTTGCCACGTAATAAATTTAAAGGAATCATAGCAAACTGTTGCGATGCCCCACCCTGCAAAAACAATACTTTGTAATTGCTAGGAATATTCATTAAATCGCGTAAGTCTTGCTCGGCTTGTTCGGCAATAGCCACATAGTCTGCACTACGATGACTCATTTCCATGACCGACAAACCTTTACCCTGATAATCCAAGAGTTCGGCTTGAGCTTGTTGCAATACGGCTTCGGGCAAGGCGGCTGGACCCGCACAAAAGTTATAAGCTCTCATTCATGTTACCTTAATATCTACTCAACTTTTTAGAACTTAAACTAAGTCCTGTTTTTAAGGCTTATGCAATACACACATAAACCTTCGTTTATTTACGCCGTTTCGCTTTCTTGAGAAGGTTCAGCGTTATCCGTTTCGGCACTGATGGCTTCTGTTATTACTTCGGCCTCTTCCACTACAACAAAATCTTCTTCGTCTGGTGCTTCTAAGCTCACCACACCAACCAATTGCTCTTCTTTGCTTAAACGAATTAAGGTTACGCCTTGTGCGCTACGAGACATCACGGATACTTCACCCACACGGGTACGCACTAGTGTTCCCATATCAGAAATCAATAATAAATCGTTACTTTCGCAGGCAGAAACAGCAGAAACTAACTCACCATTACGTTCGGTAGTGTGTATAGCGACTACACCCTGACCACCACGACGACGCAAGGTAAACTTACTGACAGGTGTGCGTTTGCCAAAACCATTAGCACAAGCAATTAATATTTGCGCTTGATTTTCGAGGGCGGCAAGGTCTTCGTTTTCGTCTTCCTCGTCTGTTGTTTCTTCAACAACATCGACCTCAACATCTAAGACATCTTCAACAACCACATCATCATTTAGCTCGGCGTTATCGGCTTCTGGGTGAAGCACAATAATTTCGGCTTCGGCCAATTCGGACGGCTCAGAGGTGGCAACCATTGACACAATACGCGCCCCTAAAGGTAAACGCATACCACGTACACCCGATGCCGCACGTCCCATCGCTCTAACGTCTGTTTCTTTAAAACGAATCGCTTTGCCTTGGTTGCTAAATAACATAATGTCTTGCAAACCATCGGTCACAGCCACACCAATTAAGGTGTTATCGCCATCTAAATTAATGACGTTAATGCCTGTGCTACGGGGGCGCGAAAATTCAGTGAGTTTAATACGTTTAACCGTACCATCAGCCGTTGCCATAAACACAAACTGACCTTCGGCATAAACACGTAATGGTAAAATTGCGGTGACTTTTTCGTTTTCGACTAACTGCACTAAATTAACTAAGGGTTTACCTTTTGCGCCACGCCCTGCTTGAGGCAAGTCATAGACTTTTATCCAATGCAAACGCCCCAAAGAGGTAAAACACAACACGGTATCGTGGGTACTGGCAACCAATAGATGCTCGATATAATCTTCATCTTTAATACTGGTCGCTGATTTGCCACGTCCACCACGTTTTTGGGCGCGATAGTCGCTAACAGGTTGAATTTTGGCGTAGCCTGTATGCGAAATAGTCAATACCACTTGTTCGTCAGGCGTTAAGTCTTCACGGCTTAAATCTAAACGCGAGGCAATAATTTCGGTTTTACGCACATCGCCATAATTAGCTAATACTTCTTTTAGCTCGGTGCGAATCACATTCATTAACAAAGCAGAATCGGCCAAAATAGCTAATAATTTGGCAATTACACCCAATAATTCTTCATATTCGGCTAATAATTTGTCTTGCTCTAAGCCCGTCAAACGATGCAAACGCAAATCTAAAATAGCTTGGGCTTGTTCGGGCGAGAGCTTATAGCCATTCTCGACCAAACCTAAATACTCAGGCAAAGTTTCGGGGCGACAGGCGTTTTTGTCACCTGCACGCTCTAATAAAGCCAAAACACCGCCTTCTTGCCATAACTTTTCTAATAAACGCTCTTTGGCTTGTGCGCCTGTGGCTGAAGTTTTAATTAATAAAATAACTTCATCAATATTAGCTAAAGCAACCGCTAAACCTTCAACCAAATGACCACGCTCACGCGCTTTACGTAATTCAAATACGGTACGACGCGTCACCACTTCTTGACGATGACGCACAAAAGCCGAAATTAAGTCACGCAAATTCATCATTTTAGGTTGGCCATCTTGCAAGGCCAACATATTAAAGTTGAATGAGCTTTCGAGTGGTGTTTGCGAAAACAAGTTATTAACCACAACTTCGGGGTTTTCGTTGCGCTTTAACTCAAGCACAATCCGCATACCATCTTTGTCGGACTCGTCACGTAATTCGCTAATACCCTCGATTTTTTTCTCTTTTACCAAATCGGCAATTTTTTCGATAACACGCGCTTTGTTAAGCTGATACGGAATTTCACTAAATACAACGGTATGACGACCCGTTTTGGCATCGGTTTCGATATGATATTTGGCACGAACTAAGATACGGCCACGGCCTGTACGGTAGGCATCAACAATGCCACTACGTCCGTTAATAATCGCACCCGTTGGAAAGTCAGGGCCCGTGACATAGTGCATTAAGCCATCAACCGTAATGTCGTTATCATCAACATAGGCCAAACACGCGCTAACCACTTCGGTTAAATTATGTGGTGGAATGTTAGTTGCCATGCCCACCGCAATACCCGATGAACCATTAACTAACAAATTAGGAATACGGGTTGGCATCACATCAGGAATCATTTCACTGCCGTCGTAATTGGGCGACCAATTCACGGTTTCTTTTTCGAGGTCGGCCAACAAATCGTGGGCAACACGGGTCATCCGTACTTCGGTATAACGCATCGCGGCAGGTGCATCACCATCCACCGAGCCAAAGTTACCCTGACCATCAACCAACAAATAACGCAAACTAAAGGGCTGCGCCATACGCACAATCGTATCGTAAACGGCAGTATCGCCATGAGGATGGTATTTACCGATAACATCACCCACTACACGCGCTGATTTTTTATACGCTTTATTCCAGTCGTTGTGTAATTCGTGCATCGCAAATAATACCCGACGATGCACAGGCTTTAAGCCATCACGTGCATCGGGCAAAGCACGCCCAACAATCACGCTCATGGCGTAGTCTAAATAGGATTGGCGTAATTCGTCTTCAATATTGACAGGGACGATTTCGGAGGTAAATTCTGTCATGCGTATTCTCGAAGGGAATAAATACTGAACTTAAACGCAGACCAACAGCGTATTTTATTAAGTACAAATCGTATTGATTACTTAATAAACAGTTTAAGTGCTGGCGTATAAGTCCTAATAATTAGGGTTTGTTAAGTATCTTTATCAAGCCGAGCAATATACCATAAAACCAAATTTTTCGCAGTTTTCTGTTGCCAATCGCTTATACTTCACGCCACCTTATGTCGTGATGGAAAATCTTCTCATGAACCCTATACCGCTTAATGTTGACCCCAGCGAAATCGCTAAGTTTGAAGCACTTGCCGCCAAATGGTGGGACATGAACTCCGAATTTAAGCCTTTACATCAAATTAACCCATTACGTTTAAATTGGATTGACGAGCGTGTCAGTCTGGCAGGCAAGCGCGTCTTAGATGTAGGCTGTGGCGGCGGTATTTTGGCCGAATCTATGGCTAAACGTGGTGCAACGGTGTTGGGTATAGATATGGGGCAAGCTCCATTAGCGGTGGCACAATTACACGCCCAACAAAACAATGTCAGTGGCATTGATTATCGTCAAGTGCCCGTAGAACAACTCGCTCAAGAACAACCACATAGTTTTGATGTGGTCACTTGTATGGAAATGCTCGAACACGTTCCTGACCCTTCCTCTATTATTAAAGCGTGCCAGCAATTGGTAAAACCTGATGGCCATGTGTTTTTTTCGACCATTAATCGCAATCCTAAATCGTATCTATTTGCCATTGTAGGTGCAGAATATATCTTGCAATTGCTTCCCAAAGGCACACACGATTATAAAAAATTTATTCGCCCCTCCGAATTAGCGACATGGATTCGTGCCGCACAATTACAACTCAAAGAAAGCACGGGCTTACATTACAACCCAATCACCAAATATTATTGGCTTGCGCCTAATGTTGATGTTAACTACATGGTTTACACAAGAGCTTGATGATGATTAACTTTTTACCTCAAGCGGTGTTGTTTGATTTAGACGGCACACTAGTTGATACCGCCCCAGACTTTGTGCGTGTACTTAATAATATGCGTGTCAAATATGGTCGCTCTGCTTTAACTAGTGAACAAATTCGTCCTGCGGTCTCGGCAGGTGCGCGCGCGATGGTTGGCGTTGGCTTTCCTGAATACGAGTTAGAATCTTCTGAGTTTGCCAAATTACGCCAAGAGTTCTTAGATGCCTATGGTGCGGATATTTGCCAAGAGAGCCAATTATTTTTGGGCTTAGATACTTTATTAAAAAGTCTAGAAACAAACGAGATTCCTTGGGGTGTTGTGACAAATAAACCGCGCATTTATAGCGAAGCCTTATTATTGGCACTAAACTTAACTCAACGTTGTGCCGTATTAGTTTGTCCAGACGATGTCAGCCAAACCAAGCCTCACCCCGAACCGATGTATTTAGCCTGTAAACAGCTTAATGTTGACCCTAGACAAACCGTGTATGTTGGCGACCATATACGCGATATTCAAGCAGGAAAAAACGCCAACATGACTACCATTGCCGTCGGTTTTGGTTATCTTGTTGCGGGTGAAGATATTAACGACTGGCAAGCAAACCATTGCGCCCAAACGGTTGATGACCTAATTGCTTATTTTAATTTTAACGAGACCACACCATGAATATGGAAGATATTTGGCATTATCAGGCCACGCCAAACTTACTTAAAGACAAAGTGATTTTGGTCACAGGCGCAAGTGACGGCATTGGCCGTGCTGCGGCAAAAACCTATGCCGCTTACGGCGCAACCGTTTTATTATTAGGCCGTGACTTAAACAAACTTGATGCGGTTTATGATGAAATTGAAGCCGCAGGGGGCGCACAACCTGCCATTATCCCGCTTAACTTTAGTGCGGCACTACCATCTGACTTTGAAAAACTCGCTATTACTATAGAGCAAGAGTTTGGTCGTTTAGACGGCATTTTGCACTGTGCAGGTGTGTTGGGTGACCTCACTCCTCTCGAAATGTATAACCCTGATACATGGGACGAGGTAATGAAGATTAACTTACGCGCCCCTTATATGCTAACGCAACAATTATTGGCTTTGTTAAAAAATGCACCTGATGCCTCGGTCATTTTTATGAGCAGTAGCGTAGGTCGCCAAGCACGCGCTTTTTGGGGTGCTTATTCGGTATCTAAAGCGGGTGTAGAAAATTTAAGCGCACTCTTTGCTGATGAGTTAGAAAACACTTCTAATATTCGGGTTAATTGTGTTAATCCTTTAGGCACTCGCACCCCAATGCGTGCTAAAGCCTACCCTGCTGAAGACCCGATGAGTGTTTATCCACCAGAGCATATTATGCCTATCTTTTTATATTTGATGGGCGCAGATAGCAAAGGGATAACGGGCAAATCGTTGGATGCTAGAGGAAAATAAACAAAAAGCCCTGTAAAAACAGGGCTTTTTTATTAAGACAAAATAGCTTATTTAGCCATATAGTCCACTGCATTTTTGATTTCGTCATCAGAACAGGTAGCACAACCACCTTTGGCTGGCATGGCATTAAAGCCTTTAATTGCATGGTCGTGTAACATTGCTAAGCCTTTAGCCTTACGTGGAGCCCAATCAGCTGTACCGTATTTAGGCGCGCCCATGACACCTGCACCATGACATCCCGCACAAACAGCCGTATAAACTTGCTCGCCTGTACGTGGAGCTGCACCTTCTACAGGAGCCGCAGCCACCGCAGGCGCTTTAACCGCACAAGGCTTGCCCTGTACACAAACACTGCCGTATGGCTTAATTCGCTCAATCACTGATGATTGATCTTCTTTAGCATACGTATTAAACGAGAAACTTAAGCCAACAATAGCAGCCAGCAGAGCTAGTTTTTTCACAGAACGCCTCGTAAAGCAAAATATCAAACAATAATAAAGCCAAATTCGTAAGTTTGACTTTTAACTTGGCGCAAGTATAACCGCAAACTTGGCAAGGACAAAGCAAAGCAAGCATATAACAATCAAAACTCCGTATAAAATCATAGACTCCATTCATTAAGCTCGGTATGATTGCGCCCCTACATCAATGCGCCCATAGCTCAGCTGGATAGAGTACTGCCCTCCGAAGGCAGGGGTCGTGGGTTCGAATCCCGCTGGGCGCGCCAATAAAATCAACAGCAATTCTCAATTTGACTTTTCACCCTGTTTTTGGTCTTGCAGGAGGGATA
>ERZ724517.38-NODE-38-length-70940-cov-7.004966_pt1 | contig 70940 bp, 62 predicted proteins | sample MGYA00376050_ERZ724517 | MGnify/ENA primary metagenome ERZ724517 (study PRJEB28724, sample SAMN07190886) | activated sludge metagenome | isolation source: activated sludge of sewage treatment plant in Hong Hong | place: USA: Christiansburg, Virginia | collected... | reverse complement strand
GATTATCGCTTCAACCTCATCTTCGCCAACAAAAATACATAGCGCGATTGCCCTACCCTGTTAGTGCGTAGGTTTTTCCGCTTTCTATCCACATACCTACCGTGCTTGTGTCTGTGCTTAAGGTTTTGTTGGTAACATCAGAGTAAACATTGCTTGGGCAAAAAGGGCCAACAGCATGGTCACTCGGCGCACCGACCGTGACAATTTTGTAGCAGCTCGTTGTAGTGCCACCAGATAGCGTGCAACTGACGGTGCTAATAGCACCTTGCAGTCCTCCCGAAAGAAAATTGGCAGGCTCAACGGATAGTTGAGTGGTCGTACTGGTTGTATTGCCACTTGATGTTGTAGTGTTTGTTATATCGGTACTTGAGTCATTACCACCGCAGGCAGCGAGCAAGCCAGATGTCAATGTGACTAGGCCAACCCAATAGCTCATTGTTTGTTTTTTTATCATTGATAACCCCGACAAATTAAAATTAAGCTTGGTCACATATGCCCTTAAAATTACAAGACACAAATATGGATATGATTTGTCCATAGTTTTATGGATACGCCAAGGCTAAGGCATATAGTAGAATCAAATTGTGGAGCAATTATGTGCAAGCTTAACATGGGTTTAATACTTCGGATAGCATCAGAAAGGCTGGATATTTTTCCCAACTTATTGTTTGTAAAGGGTATTTTTTGCTTGGCTAAAGCCTACATTGATATACTATGTTAGCTCGCGTAGGGTGCAATGTATTGCACCATTTTTTTAACATAACTATCTGATTTTAATCTAACTCTGGTGTGTCACTCTTCTGTCTTTGCAATCTCACCAACAAACTAGAGGTATCCCAACGACCGCCACCTAAGTCTTGTACATCAACATAAAATTGATTTACCAATTGGGTAACAGGTAATTGCGCGCCATTTTTAGCCGCCTCATGCAAGCAAATATCTAAATCTTTACGCATCCAATCAACAGCAAAACCATGATTATATTGCTCGGCTAACATGGTCGGGTAACGGTTAAGCATTTGCCATGAAGAAGCCGCACCATGACTAATCACATTTAAGGCTTTTTCTACATCAATGCCCGATTTTTGGGCAAAATGAATACCTTCGGCCAAGCCCTGTAATAAACCTGTGACACAAATTTGATTAACCATTTTAGTTAATTGACCGCTACCAATTTGACCCATGTGAGTAATGGTTTTGCCATACGCGCTTAATATGGGGTGAGCTTTAGCAAAAACTTCTTCTTTTGCACCGCACATAATACTTAACTGACCATTAATTGCCCCTTGTTGACCACCCGACACAGGTGCATCCATAAAGTCCACGTTACGCTGTGCTAATAATGCCGCTAAATCACGCGATAGCTCGGCCGAAACAGTGGAGTGGTCAATGACTATTGCGCCTGACTTTAAGCCGTGCATAATGCCATTTTGGCCTAACACTACATCGCTTAAGTCGTTATCATTACCTACACAAATAAATACCATATCGGCATTAGCAACTGCCGTTAATGGGCTAAGTGCATAAGTAAAACCATATTGCTCAACCCAGTGTTGGGCTTTTGCGGTAGTGCGATTATAAACCGTAATGTCATAACCTTGTTTAGCTAAGTGGCCAGCCATCGGGTAGCCCATATTACCTAAGCCAATAAATGTAAGTTTCACTTTTAGAGTCTCCAAAAACAACAAAGGCCGCAGAAGCGACCTTTGAAGGCATAACTTAGAATTTACGCAGAAGGTAAATCCTCAACCGTTAGCGATTAACGCTTTTCTACTGGCACAAAATCACGTTGCACTGGGCCATTATATAACTGGCGTGGACGACCGATTTTGTAAGAAGCGGAGTGCATTTCTAACCAATGTGCAATCCAACCTGGTGTACGACCTAAAGCAAATATCACGGTAAACATAGAAGTAGGAATACCAATTGCTTTTAAGATAATACCCGAGTAAAAGTCCACATTGGGATAGAGTTTACGCGACACAAAATACTCGTCTTGCAAAGCAATTTCTTCGAGTTTCATGGCTAATTCTAATTGTGGGTCATTAATGCCTAAAGCACTTAATACTTCGTCACAGGTTTGTTTCATGACTTTGGCGCGTGGGTCAAAGTTTTTGTAAACGCGGTGACCAAAGCCCATCAATTTAGTGCTGTCGTTTTTGTCTTTAACACGCGCAATAAAGGCATCAAGATTAGACACATCACCAATTTCATCTAGCATTTTTAACACAGCTTCGTTAGCTCCACCGTGAGAAGGCCCCCACAATGCCGCAATACCTGCTGCGATACAGGCATAAGGATTAGCACCTGTAGAGCCTGTTAAACGTACGGTAGAAGTCGAGGCATTTTGTTCGTGGTCTGCGTGTAATACAAAAATTCTGTCCATTGCTTTGGCAATAACAGGATTTACTTTGTACTCTTCGCAAGGTGTACCAAACATCATGTGCAAAAAGTTTTCGGAATAGCTTAAATCGTTACGCGGATACATAAACGGTTGACCCGCTGTGTATTTATAACTCATCGCTGCCATCGTTGGCATTTTGGCAATTAAGCGAATCGCTGCAATATGACGATGCTCGGCATCATCAATATCCAAGTTATCGTGATAAAACGCAGATAATGCACCAACAACACCACACATAACAGCCATAGGATGAGCGTCACGGCGGAAACCACGATAAAAGAACTGTAGTTGTTCATGTACCATGGTGTGGTTGCTAATGAGGTTGTCAAAAGCAGCTTTTTGCTCTGCATTAGGCAGCTCACCATTTAATAACAAATAGCAGGTTTCAAGAAAGTCTGATTTTTCTGCCAATTGGTCAATAGGATAACCACGATGCAACAAAATACCTTTTTCACCATCAATAAAGGTGATTTTGGATTCGCAAGCAGACGTTGCCATAAAACCAGGGTCATACGTAAAATAACCGTTGGATAAAATATCTTTTATATCAATAACGTCTGGGCCCAGTGTACCGCTGTAAATAGGCAGGTTGATACTTTTATCACCAATCGTTAACGTGGCGTTTTTGCCCGTCATGGCAGTCTCCTGTGGTTTTTCAGTGCAATAGCAAGGTCTTGGCTTAGGTTTATTAAAACTTAGCTTACCCGTATTAATTAAGGTAAACATAAGCTTCATACAATAAAATGCGCTTAGGTTAATAGACTTGACCAATACTCACCAAGAGTTTTTTGGTCTTTTTAGTCATTAAATGTGTCAAAACGCTAACACCTTAGGGCTTACGCACTAAAGCAGCTAAGTCTTTGATTTAATCAATTAAGGTGACTTTCATTTGTGTTTGTTGCAAGTTTTGTGCCTATTAAGGTTTAAGTCTAAGGCAAAAAGCATACCTATTAAAGTAAACATCACAAATTTAAACAGCAGAAAGTCAAAACCGCGCTAGCTTAAAGTGTATGGCAGTTTTGTCAATGCAATGTAGTGCTTACAAGCGGCTTGCTTTATGTTGAAATTGCTTTATTGGAAATGACTGCCTGTATTTTGAGCTATTTTTGTGGCAAAGTGTATCTTGTTTGTAATCTTGCGCTAAGGTGTCTATAATTTCGCGCCATCCACAATTTTGGCAACGCAGCCACTTTGTCGAATACAGCCAGCCGCATTTTGCCCGTTATTTTTGATGCTATCAATAAGTATAGTGGTTAGTGTATGGTTGATTATTCTTCCCTTTAATTCCGCTCGCTTATTTTGAGCCTTAAATTACACAGGGTGCCCGCCGTGAAAAGCAATAGACCTGTCAACTTGCCCTTAGGTATGGTTCTTGAAGTAAATATGAAGTCGCCTGTTGCGATCGCTTCAATTTTACATCGTATTTCAGGAATTATCGTGTTCTTGTTGATTCCCGTACTTCTTTATATTTTACAAAATTCATTAGCCTCCCAAGAATCCTTTGATGCCATTAAAGAAAGCGTCTTTGGTGCTTTTATGGGACGTTTTGTCGTTTTTGTGGCTCTTGCAGGCTTGATTTATCATTTTTTTGCAGGCATCAAACATCTTCTGATGGATTTTGGTGTTGCTGAAGAATTGCAAAGTGGTCGTACCATGGCAACTGTCACGATTGCGGTTGCTGCGGTAGTTATCGCTTTAGCCTTTTTCTGGGTGGTGTTATGAAAAGTGCAACCAGTTTTAGTCGTTCAGGCACGAGTGATTGGATTGCTCAGCGTGTCAGTGCTGTTATTTTAGCGGTTTATTTTGTAGTTATTGTGGGTTGGTTATTGTGTACAAGCGAAGTCAACTATGACGCTTGGCATAGTTTTATGACCTGCACCACAATGCGTATTTTTAGTTTATTAGCGTTGTTGTCGTTAGCAGCTCACTCATGGGTTGGATTGTGGACAATCACAACCGACTATATGACCACTCGTCAAATGGGTGCGAGTGCAAACTTTTTACGTTTTATCGTTCAAATTGGCATGGCATTAGCAATTTTTGTCTATGTTATTTGGGGCGTTATGATTTTGTGGGGTAATTAAGCATGGCGAATATTCGTACCCTAAATTTTGATGCGGTAATTGTAGGTGGTGGCGGCTCTGGTATGCGCGCTTCTTTACAGTTAGCTCGTGCAGGTTTAAAAGTTGCGGTGTTAACTAAAGTGTTTCCAACCCGTTCGCACACTGTGGCGGCTCAAGGCGGTATTGGTGCTTCTTTAGGTAATATGGGTGATGATAACTGGCATTATCACTTCTTTGATACCATTAAAGGTTCTGACTATTTAGGTGACCAAGACGCGATTGAGTTTATGTGTCGTGAAGCACCTAAAGTAGTTTATGAATTAGAACACATGGGTATGCCGTTTGACCGTAACGCAGATGGCACTATTTATCAGCGTCCTTTTGGTGGTCATACCGCTAACTATGGCGAAAAGCCCATTGAGCGCGCTTGTGCTGCGGCTGACCGTACAGGTCATGCTTTATTGCACACCTTGTATCAACAAAACTTACAAGCCAAAACTAAGTTCTTTGTAGAATGGATTGCTTTAGATTTAATCCGTGATGAAGCGGGTGATGTATTAGGTGTTACCGCGATTGACTTAGAAACAGGCGAAACAGCCGTATTTCAAGCCAAATGTACTTTGTTTGCTACAGGTGGTGCAGGTCGTATTTATGCCGCTTCTACCAATGCCTTTATTAATACAGGCGATGGTTTAGGCATGGCAGCACGTGCGGGTATTCCTTTAGAAGACATGGAATTTTGGCAATTTCACCCCACAGGCGTAGCAGGTGCGGGCGTATTGTTAACCGAAGGCTGTCGTGGTGAAGGTGGTTTGCTACGTAACAAAGACGGCGAACGCTTTATGGAGCGTTATGCGCCCAACCTAAAAGACTTAGCGCCGCGTGACTTCGTTTCTCGCTCTATGGATCAAGAAATTAAAGAAGGGCGTGGTTGTGGGCCTAATGGTGATTATGTCGTTTTAGACTTAACTCATTTGGGTGTAGAAACGATTATGAAACGCTTGCCGTCTGTGTATGAGATTGGCAAAAAGTTTGCTAACGTAGACTGTACTAAAGAGCCTATTCCTGTTGTGCCAACAATCCATTATCAAATGGGTGGTATTCCAACCAATATTAACGGTCAAGTGGTTGTGCCTAAAGATGGCAACCCCAACACCGTTGTTAAAGGTTTGTACGCCATTGGTGAATGTTCTTGTGTGAGTGTGCATGGTGCTAACCGTTTAGGTACTAACTCTTTGTTAGACTTAATTGTGTTTGGTAAAGCGGCAGGTGATCATATTATTGATACTATCCGTCGTGAGCCAAATGAATTTAAGCCTTTATCTAAAGAAGTTTTAGATTTCACCTTAGCACGTGTTAAAAAGTTAGATGATTCTACGTCGGGCGAATATGCACAAGATGTTGCCAATGACTTACGTAAAATTATGCAAACACACGCAGGCGTGTTCCGTACTCAAGCCTTGTTAGACGAAGGTGTTAAAAAGGTACTTGAGTTAGAAAAACGCTTAGATAACCTTTATCTTAAAGATAAATCTCAAGTTTTTAATACGGCACGTATTGAAGCTTTAGAAGTGTACAACCTCGTCGAAGTGGCAAAAGCAACGATTATTTCTGCAGCAGCACGTCCAGAAAGTCGTGGCGCACACGCTCATAATGATTATCCAGAGCGTGATGATACCAACTGGATGAAACATACTTTGTGGTACAAAGAAAATAACCGTCTTGATTATAAACCCGTCAAGATGATTCCCTTAACAGCAGACACTGTACCGCCAAAACCGCGTACATTCTAAGGGAGAGAAATAATGAGCGAGATGCGTATTTTTGAAGTCATGCGTTATAATCCCGATAAAGATAACGCCCCTTATATGCAAACTTACGAGCTGCAATTAGAAGGTAACGAGCGTATGTTGCTTGATGCCTTGTTAAAGCTCAAGAAGATGGACGAAACCTTAAGTTTTCGTCGGTCATGCCGTGAGGGTATTTGTGGCTCAGATGGTATGAATGTCAATGGCAAAAATGGTTTAGCCTGTTTAATTAACATGGCTGATTTGCCTAAAAAGATTGTCATTCGTCCTTTACCGGGTTTGCCAATTATTCGTGATTTGGTTGTTGACATGAGCATGTTTTACAATCAATACGAAAAAGTACAGCCCTACGTTATCAATGATACACCGCCACCAGCCAAAGAGCGTTTACAGTCACCTGAAGACCGTGAAAAACTCGATGGTTTGTATGAGTGTATTTTGTGTGCTTGCTGTTCTACAAGCTGTCCGTCTTTTTGGTGGAATCCAGAAAAGTTCTTAGGCCCATCGGCATTAATTCAAGCCTATCGCTTTTTAGTAGATACTCGTGATACACAAACCGAACAACGCTTGGCGAATTTAGATGACCCATTTAGCGTGTTCCGTTGCCGTGGCATTATGAACTGCGTTAGCGTATGTCCTAAGGGTTTAAATCCAACTAAAGCCATTGGTCATATTCGTAATATGTTAATAGAGCAGGCCACTTAAAGATAAGGTGTGAAATAACAACTATAAAAATCCCTCTGCTGATTGTTTAAGCAGGGGGATTTTTTTGCCAGTAAATTGGCATGATTATTGTATATTTTGTGCGAGAATTGAGGGCGTGATTTGAGCTAGTACTCTAATTTGACTAAGTTTTAACCCTTCAAAACCCTGCTAATGTCGGTAGGTCAAGAAAAGCGTCATTTAGTCGCACTTGTCTCTTTATTTCCTGTCTTTTTTTGCTTAGTCTCTGCCTATGTAGGTAGCAGATAGAATACAGTGGTGTATTCTTTTAGTGCGTCTTACGCGCCTTATTGGTGCTTGCGCGATGATGCCCCATTTATTTGCATCTTGGTTCTTATATAAGAGCAGATTGCACAAATGGTAAATTATGGTGTGGCGCTTACGCTTTAATTTGAAAAGTAACACTTTTTTGGATTAACGGTGGGCGATTTAAAAATAAAAGCTTAGTATGATGGCTTAAATATAAGTATCGTTTATGTTTAAGTAATAAAAAGGTCTGCCCTAAAACATCTGGTGCGACTGTGGCTGCAAATGGCTTACCCAGTCGTTTGTGTATCGTATGATGAAGGAAAAAGCGAAATAGTTGTGCAAACTATATTTGCAAGAGAGATTCAGCATGCAGAATGGTTTAATACAGCAGCAAAGCTCGTCCCAGCTTTCGGCTGAGAATGCAAGCTATATAGAAGATATTTACGAGCAATATTTAACGTCCCCTGAGTCAGTATCTGAAGAGTGGCGTGCTTATTTTGCAAAATTGCCAGCACACAATGGCATTCAACACGATATGCCGCACAAAAATGTGCGTGAGCAGTTTTTACTCTTAGCGCGCAATAGTACCCGTGTACAGCCGATGACGGTAAGTAGCGTTAGTACCGAACACGAAAAGCGTCAAGTTGGTGTATTACAATTAATTGCAGCGTATCGTAATCGGGGTCATCAAAAAGCCAAATTAGACCCATTAAGCTTAATGCAACGTGATCATGTGCCTGATTTAGAACTGGCAGCACATGGCCTATCACGTGCCGATTTTGATACAGTATTCCAAACAGGTAATTTAGCCATTGGCAAGCCTGAAGCAACCTTGGGCGAAATGGTCAATGCGATGGAGGCCATTTACTGTGCGTCTGTTGGTGTGGAATATATGCACATCGTTGATACTGCCGAAAAGCGTTGGATTCAAAGTCGTTTAGAGGGTATGCGCGGCAACCCTAATTTTTCTTTAGAAACAAAAACACATATTTTAGAACGACTCACAGCTGCCGAAGGCTTAGAAAAGTATTTAGGCAATAAATATGTTGGCGCAAAACGTTTTGGTTTAGAAGGTGGCGAAAGTTTTATTCCTTTAGTCGATGAAATCATTCAACGCGCAGGCAGCCAAGGCACTAAAGAAATCGTTATTGGTATGGCGCATCGTGGTCGTCTAAATTTGCTTGTTAATAGCATGGGTAAAAATCCTGCTGATTTATTTGATGAGTTTGAAGGTAAAACCTTTAATAAATACGGTTCGGGTGATGTTAAATACCATCAAGGTTACTCGTCTAATGTAATGACTGCTGGTGGCGAGTTACATTTAGCCTTAGCATTTAATCCGTCCCACTTAGAAATTGTTTCTCCTGTGGTTGAAGGTTCAGTACGTGCCCGTCAAGTACGCCGTGATGATATTGGCGGCAAATCAGTTATTCCTGTGATTGTACATGGTGATGCTGCTTTTGCAGGTCAAGGTGTGGTCATGGAAACCTTTCAAATGTCACAAACGCGTGGCTATACGATTGGCGGCACGATTCATATCATCATTAATAATCAAGTGGGTTTTACGACCAGTAAGCGTGAAGATGCGCGTTCGACTGAGTATTGCACCGACGTGGCTAAAATGGTGCAAGCACCGATTTTTCATGTCAATGGTGATGATCCAGAATCGGTGTTATTTATTACTCAACTGGCCTTAGACTTCCGTATGGAGTTTAAAAAAGATGTGGTAATTGACTTGATGTGTTATCGCCGTCGTGGTCATAACGAAGCAGATGAGCCCTCATCAACTCAACCCTTGATGTATCAAATCATTACTAAGTTGCCAACAACACGCACCTTATATGCCGATAAATTGGTTTCTGAGAATGTCTTAACGCGTGCTGCTGCCGAAGCGATGGTTGAAGAGTATCGCCAAGCCTTAGAGAATGGTCAGCATGTGGTTAAATCTTTGGTGCGCGAGCCTAATACAGCGGTTCATATAGATTGGACTCCCTATTTAGGTCATGCCGTACAAGATGATTGGGATACAGGCGTTAGTCTCGAAAAAATTAATGCCTTAGCCGCAAAAATGCAAGCCTTGCCCGATGGTTTTGTCATACAACGTCAAGTACAAAAAGTATTGGATGACCGTGTACAAATGTGGTCAGGCAATATGGAGTTAAACTGGGGTGCTGCCGAAGTGATGGCGTATGCCACCTTGTTAGAGGAAGATTTTTTAGTGCGCCTAACAGGTCAAGACGTTGGACGTGGTACGTTCTCACATCGTCATGCGGTATTGCATAATCAAAAAAATGCTACTGCTTATACACCATTACATACTATTAGACCTTCAGCACATCGTTTTGCCTTATATGACTCTTTGTTGTCAGAAGAAGCAGTGTTAGCATTCGAGTATGGCTATGCTACAACGTATCCCAACTCCTTAATTGTGTGGGAAGCCCAATTTGGTGATTTCGCCAATGGTGCACAAGTAGTGATTGACCAATTTATTTCGAGTGGCGAAACTAAGTGGGAGCGTGTTTGTGGTTTAACCATGTTATTACCGCACGGTTTTGAAGGGCAAGGGCCAGAGCATTCTTCGGCACGTTTAGAACGCTTTTTGCAGCTTTGCGCCGAAAACAATATGCAAGTTTGTACCCCAACAACGCCTGCACAAATTTTTCATCTGTTACGCCGTCAAGCGGTTCGTCCATTGCGTAAGCCGTTAATTGTGATGACTCCTAAAAGTTTATTGCGTCATAAATTGGCGACTTCTAAGCTTGATGAGTTGGTTGCGGGTAGTTTTAAAACGGTATTGCCCGAAGTAGATAATATTGCCCCCGAAGATGTTAAACGTGTGGTGTTATGTGGCGGTAAGGTATATTACGATTTACTCGAAAAACGCCGTGATTTAAAGCGTAACGATATTGTGCTTATTCGTATTGAACAGTTATATCCGTTCCCTGAAGAAAAGCTCATTCAAACTTTACAGCCTTATGTTAATGCAAGTAGTTTGGTTTGGTGTCAAGAAGAACCCATGAACCAAGGCGCATGGTATAGCAGTCGCCACCATTTTCAACGGGTTGTATCTCGATGGAAACCTGCGTTAGACGTAAATTACGCAGGCCGTCCGTCATCAGCCGCGCCCGCTTGTGGTTCACCTTATTTACATGCCAAGCAACAAGCCGCCTTAGTTGCACAAGCATTTCAACTCGAACAGTAAGATAGAAGGATAATTAGCATGGCTATTGATATTAAAGCACCTCAGTTCCCAGAGTCCGTTGCCGATGGTAGTGTTGCTGCATGGCATAAAAAAGTGGGTGATAAAGTCACTCGTGATGAAGTATTGGCCGATATTGAAACTGATAAAGTAGTGTTAGAAGTGGTTGCACCTGCTGATGGTGTACTCACTCAAATTATTAAAGGTGAGGGCGAAATTGTACTAAGCCTAGAAACATTAGCAATTTTTGAAACAGGTGCGGCCGCCTTAACGTCTGCACCTGCCGCGCCCGTGGCTGAATCTGTTGCAGCAACAGCAACGACTGTGGCTGCGGCCACAGCCAGTGATTTAGCGCCTTCGGTGCGTAAAGCGGTTGCCGAAAATCAATTAGACGCGGCTCAAATTGCAGGAACAGGCCGTGGTGGTCGAATTACTAAAGAAGATGTTGTGAGTCATCTAAGCACGCCTGCACCTAAAGCAGTTGCGGCGGCACCGTTAAGCTTGGCTGTGGGTGAACGTGTCGAAAAGCGTGTTCCTATGACCCGTTTACGCGCTAAAGTGGCAGAGCGTCTATTATCTGCAACACAAAATACGGCAATGTTGACCACCTTTAATGAAGTCAACATGAAGCCAATTATGGAAATGCGTAAAGCCTATGGTGAGCGTTTTGAAAAGCGTCATGGTGTGCGTTTAGGTTTTATGTCCTTCTTTGTTAAAGCGGCTGTAGAAGCCTTAAAACGTTTCCCTGCGGTTAATGCCTCTATTGATGGTAACGACATTGTGTATCATGGTTATCATGATGTAGGTGTGGCGGTGTCCTCAGATCGTGGTTTGGTTGTGCCTATTGTGCGTGATGCTGAGCGTATGAATTTAGCCGAAATAGAGAAAAATATTCTTGAATACGGCAAAAAAGCTAAAGACGGTAAATTATCTATTGATGATATTACAGGCGGTACGTTTACCATTTCTAATGGTGGTGTATTTGGTTCGTTGTTATCAACCCCCATTTTAAATCAACCACAAACAGCCATTTTGGGGATGCACAAAATCCAAGAGCGTCCTATGGCGGTTAAAGGTGAAGTGGTTATTTTACCTATGATGTATTTGGCCTTATCTTATGACCATCGTTTAATTGATGGCAAAGAAGCGGTTAGTTTCTTGGTGACGATTAAAGATTTGGTTGAAGATCCAGCCTTGTTGTTATTGGATTTGTAATTCTTAACCCTCACCTCACCCCACCCCTCTCCCGAAGGGCGAGGGAGTTCTCTCTCCCTGTGGGAGAGAGTTAGAGAGAGGGTTCAAAAAATAGGACGTAAAAAATGACTCAACAATTTGATGTGGTCGTGATTGGCGGTGGGCCTGGTGGTTATGAGGCAGCGATTCGTGCTGCACAATTAGGTTTAAAAGTCGCATGTATCGAAAAACGTATTCATAACGGCAAGCCAAGTTTAGGTGGCACTTGCTTAAACGTAGGCTGTATTCCTTCTAAAGCCTTATTAGATTCTTCTCATCGTTATCACGATACTAAAGCAGGTTTGGCGGCTCATGGTATTAGTGTGGGCGAAGTAGCGATTGATATTACTCAAATGCAGGCGCGTAAAGATACCGTTGTTGGTCAGTTAACAGGTGGTGTAGCGCAATTACTCAAAGGTAATGGCATTGTGTGGCTACAGGGTTCGGGTAAGTTGTTAGCCAACAAGCAAGTTGAATTTACTCCTCATGAGGGTGAAGCCGAGGTTATTCAGGCGACTCAAGCCGTTATTTTGGCCGCAGGTTCTGCACCAATCAATATTCCTTCTGCACCTTTAACCGACGATATTATTGTTGATTCGACTGGCGCGTTAGAGTTTAAGCAAGTACCTGCACGTTTAGGTGTGATTGGTGCAGGTGTGATTGGTTTGGAGTTAGGCTCAGTATGGAGTCGTTTAGGTGCGCAAGTCACGGTATTAGAAGCCTTAGATGCTTTTTTGCCGATGCTTGATAAAGCAGTTGCTAAAGAGTCGCAAAAAATTCTGAGTAAACAAGGCTTAGATATTCGTTTAGGCGCAAAAGTCACAGGCACAAGCATTAACAATGGCGTAGTCACGGTAACTTACCAAGATAAAGATGGCGAAAAAACCACTGAGTTTGATAAGTTAATTGTGGCGGTAGGTCGTAAGCCCTATGCACAAGGTTTATTGGCCGACAATAGTGGTATTGCTCAAGACGAGCGTGGTTTTGTGGTGGTTGATAAACAATGCCGCACTAATTTAGAGGGCGTGTATGCTATTGGTGACTTAGTCAGAGGGCCGATGTTGGCTCACAAAGCGATGGAAGAAGGCGTGATGGTTGCCGAAGTCATTGCAGGTCATTACGCGCAAATTAACTACGACACCATTATTGGCGTAATTTACACCCACCCCGAAATTGCATGGGTTGGCCAAACCGAAGAACAAGCCAAAGCCGCAGGTATTGAAGTCAAAGCAGGGCAGTTTCCATTTGCTGTCAATGGTCGTGCTTTGGCTGCCAACGATGCTCAAGGTTTTGTTAAGTTTGTTGCCGATGCCAAAACTGACCGTCTATTAGGTATGTCAGTGATTGGTGCAGGTGCAGGCGATATGGTACATCAAGGCATGATTGCTTTAGAGTTTGCCGCAAGTATCGAAGATTTACAGTTAATGACATTCGCCCATCCGACCTTGTCGGAAGCGGTACATGAAGCCGCGTTATCGGTAGATGGTCGTGCTATTCACGCCATTCAACGTAAACGCAAATAATCAACTAAAGTGCGGTGACCCCGCACTTTTTGTTTGTTAAGCAAAGCGCAACACGCGCTTAACAGTTAAATAAAAAGGTGAAATAATGAATTTACACGAATACCAAGGCAAACAGCTTTTTGCTGAATACGGCTTGCCCGTGTCCAAAGGCTTTGCTGCCTCCACTCCCGAAGAAGCACGTCAAGCAGCCGAGCAAATTGGCGGTGATGTGTGGGTAGTCAAAGCACAAGTCCATGCAGGTGGTCGTGGTAAAGCAGGTGGCGTTAAATTAGTTAAAACATTAGACGAAGTAGAAGCATTTGCCAAAGCCCAATTAGGCACACGTTTAGTGACCTATCAAACAGACAGCAAAGGCCAACCTGTTAACAAAATTTTAGTTGAAACCTGTACCGACATCGCGCGTGAATTGTATTTAGGTGCAGTTGTTGACCGTGCAAGCCGTAGCATTGTGTTTATGGCATCAACCGAAGGTGGTGTGGAAATTGAAAAAGTTGCTCACGAAACTCCTGAAAAAATCTTCAAAGTCACCATCGATCCATTAATTGGCGCACAAGCGTATCAAGGTCGTGAAGTGGCTGCTCAACTAGGCTTAAACAGCACTCAAACCAAACAATTCGTCAAAATCTATTTAGGTTTGGCAAAAATGTTTGAAGAGTGTGATTTGGCGATGATTGAAGTTAATCCTTTAGTCGTGACCAAAGAAGGTAATTTACATTGCTTAGATGCGAAAATTGTGGTTGATTCTAACGCAATCTTCCGTCAACCCAAATTAAAAGCGATGGATGACCCAAGCCAAACTGATGACCGTGAGCGTCGTGCGGCCGAATGGGAGCTAAACTATGTTGCTTTAGAAGGCAATATTGGTTGTATGGTAAACGGTGCTGGTTTAGCAATGGCCACGATGGACATTATTAAACTGAAAGGCGGCCAACCTGCTAACTTCTTAGACGTTGGTGGCGGTGCAACTAAAGAACGTGTCACTGAAGCGTTCAAAATTATTTTGTCTGATAGTGCCGTTAAAGCCGTCCTAGTTAATATTTTTGGTGGCATTGTGCGTTGTGACATGATTGCCGAAGGTATTATTGGTGCAGTGCAAGAAGTTGGCGTAAAAGTACCTGTTGTGGTGCGTTTAGAAGGTAACAACGCCGAATTAGGCGCACAAAAACTACGTGAAAGTGGTTTGAATATTATTCCAGCCGCCTCCTTAAATGAAGCTGGCGAATTAGTCGTTAAACAAGTGTAATTGGAGGCTGATAATGAGCGTTTTAATAGATAAAAGTACCAAAGTTATTTGCCAAGGTATTACGGGTTCTCAAGGTAATTTGCATACCGAACAAGCGATTGCTTACGGCACCAATATGGTTGGTGGTGTAACACCAGGTAAGGGTGGCACGACGCATTTAGGTTTACCTGTATTTAATACAGTGGCCGAAGCAGTTGCTCAAACAGGTGCAGAAGCCACGGTTATTTATGTGCCTGCCCCTTTGTGTAAAGATGCGATTTTAGAAGCCGTTGACGCAGGCATTAAATTAGTGGTTTGTATCACCGAAGGTGTACCAACCATTGATATGTTATACGTTAAAGAATACATCGTTCGTAAAGGCGATGTGCGTATGATTGGCCCTAACTGCCCAGGTATCATCACACCAGGTCAATCCAAAATTGGTATTATGCCAGGCCATATTCATTTACCTGGTAAAGTCGGTATTGTGTCCCGCTCTGGTACATTAACTTACGAAGCAGTTAAACAAACTACTGACTTAGGTTTTGGTCAAAGTACCTGTATTGGTATTGGTGGCGACCCCATTCCTGGTATGACCTTTATTGATGCCTTAGCTTTATTCCAAAACGACCCACAAACCGAAGCCATTATTATGGTTGGTGAAATTGGTGGTTCGGCAGAAGAAGAAGCGGCTGCATTTATCAAAGCCAATGTAACTAAACCTGTGGTTTCTTACATTGCAGGTGTAACAGCGCCAGCGGGTAAGCGTATGGGTCATGCGGGCGCGATTATTTCGGGTGGTAAAGGTACAGCCGCCGAAAAGTTTGCAGCACTCGAAGCCGCAGGTGTAAAAACTGTTGCTAACCCAGCAGAACTAGGCAAAGCCATTGCCGAAGTGACTGGTTGGAAATAAGCTAAAAGCGCAGGTTTAACTTCGTTTTTATTTAAAAGCCCATCATGGATACCTGATGGGCTTTTATCATTAAAGTGTGACTTGCCGCACAAAAAATATAAAAACAGATGCAATGAATCAAATATTTGCTACATTTAGCCGTCTTTAAAAAAATAGAAAATAACGATTATGTCTAGCCTAACTGAAGAACAAGCCTACGCCTATATGATGAAGCTACTGACCAGTATGAGCCAAGCAGGTGGGTCAGACTTATTTATTGCCCATGATTTTCCACCAAGCATGAAAGCTAACGGCGAAATGCAACCCATGACGCAAACCAAGCTTAATGGTGAAGTTACTAAAAAGTTAGCTCATGCCATCATGAACGAAACGCAACGTGCTGAATTTGCTAAAGAGATGGAATGCAATTTTGCGATTAACGTGCCAAATGTGTCGCGTTTTCGGGTAAATATTTTTATGCAGCAACAGCATGTAGGTATGGTTATTCGTACCATTGCTGCCGAAATTCCTAACTTTGAAAAGCTCGGTTTGCCTGAGGTTCTCAAAGAAGTGATTATGAATAAACGTGGTTTAGTACTAGTGGTCGGTGGCACAGGCTCAGGTAAGTCAACGTCCTTAGCTGCCATGATCGACCATCGTAATCGTACTTCTAAAGGCCATATTATTACCGTAGAAGACCCTGTTGAATATGTGCATCAATCTAAACTTTCGTTAATTACACACCGTGAAGTGGGTGTAGATACCCATAGTTGGCACCATGCACTTAAAAATACCTTACGCCAAGCACCTGACGTGATTTTAATTGGCGAAATTCGTGATGCAGAAACCATGGAACATGCCATCGCTTTTGCCGAAACAGGTCATTTATGTTTAGGTACTTTACACGCCAACAGCACCAACCAAACCATTGACCGAATTATTAACTTTTTTCCTGATGAACGTCGTAATCAGTTACTCATGGATTTGTCGGCAAATTTACGCGCCATTGTATCGCAGCGTTTAATTCGTACCCCTGACGGCAAAGGTCGCCGCGCCGCGATTGAAATTCTTCTTAATACCCAAATGGTATCAGAGCTAATCTTTAAAGGTGAGTTCCACGAAATTAAGCCAATTATGGAAAAGTCACGTGAGTTAGGGATGCGTACTTTTGACTGGGCATTATTTGAGTTATACAACGAAGGGCAAATTTCTTATGAAGATGCCATTCGTAATGCAGACTCTGCCAATGAGTTGCGCTTAAATATTAAACTTAAAAGTAAACGTGGTGAACCTAATTCAATGGCATCATCTTCGTTAAGTTTTGACCGTTCTACACCTGCCGAAATGGATGCAGCACGAGAACAAGAGCTAGAGCAACAAAGAATTAATCAATGGAAGCGTGATAAAGAGCAGGCAAAAGCTCCATCTAGAAGTTAACAAAAGATGCTAAATAGCCATATTTTTTATATGGCTATTTTTTGGGCTATTAACCATATAAAATTTGTGGACATTGTGGCTGAACAGGCTTAATCTGAAAGTGTAAACATTTTGAAACACTTTCTTTGTCCCCAATAGGAGTCGCATATGCGTACTTTAGCATTATCTTTAACTCTTGCTTCTTTAGCGGTATTACCTTTAACGGCGAGTGCAGAGTCACCTTGGTCAGTAAAAGCTGGCTTTAGTCAGATTAATCCTAAAAGTAATAATGGTTCATTGGCAGGCGGTGCATTTGAAGCTGATGTGAGTTCAGAAGTTGGCTTTACCCCTGCAATTGAATATAAATTTGCCCCCAATATTGTTGGAGAGGTGTTATTAGCCATTCCCTTTAAACATGACGTAAAAGACACTAAGAGCGATACTAAAATTGCCAGTTTTAAGCATTTGCCACCTACATTTACGGCTAAATACTTGTTTACGCCAGATGCTGCCTTTTCACCTTATGTTGGCTTAGGTTTAAACTACACTTTGGTTTATGATGAAAAGATTGTATTAGCTGGTGCAAAATTAAGAGGTAAAGACAGTTTTGGTTTGGCAGCAACCGTAGGTTTTGAGTACCGTATGCCTAATAGTCCTTGGGGTGTCGCAGCTGATTTGCGTTATATTAATATTGAAAGTGACTTAACCTTAAATGGTGCGGATATTGGTACATTAACGGTTGACCCAATGGTGTTGGGTTTGAGTGCTGTTTATCATTATTAATCATTAATATGATTAAGTGAGATAAGAGAGCGACTTAGGTCGCTTTCTTGTTTTGTGGCGCGCAAAAAATCTTTTTCATAATAAGCAAAAGCTAATTCATACAATTTTTCTTGTATATCAACTAAACGATAATGACTTTTAACACTAAAGCCTATTTGTTCTAAATTAATAATGCCTTTTTCATAAGCGCGTAATAACTCATAAATACCACGCCACAAATTATCGGGGTCATACACTATATGCTGCTGTTGTAAGGTAGCAATTATTTTTCTAGGATCATATATCCTTACATATTGTGGTAAAATTAGCCGCAAATGCTCATCTAAACGCTGCCAAATAATGGTTTTTTGCTCGGTGCTATAGCGATTCCAGTCAATGATTTCGTGAATAAAACGCATACAGCCGCGACAAACACTGTCACCAAAAACAGTGGAACAAAGACCAATACATGGGGTTTTAGGTAATGAGTTAAGCATGAGTTATTAACGAGTTTAAGAAAGGTACTTTATGGATGCTATCGTTGTTGCGGCATTATATCAGTTTAAAGCCGTGGCTTGCGCGTCAGAGCTGCAACAGTCACTAAAAGAATTGTGCAAAACACAGCAAATTTTAGGCACATTAATTGTAGCGAGTGAGGGCATTAACGGAACGGTATCGGGTTCACGCCAAGCGATTGATGTATTGCATCAATTTTTATTAGCGCAAGGCTTTGACCACATGGAGTATAAAGAGTCCTTTGCACCCGAGCACACTTTTAAACGCCTCAAAATTAAACTTAAAAAAGAAATTGTCACGTTAGGTGTAGAAGTTGACCCGCGTGAAACCGTAGGAACCTATTTGCAACCTAAAGAATGGCATGAGTTTATTCAAGACCCCGATGTTATTGTGATAGATACACGCAATGATTATGAGTATTTAACAGGCACTTTTGAAGGGGCAATTGATCCACAAACCAAAACCTTTGGTGAGTTTCCTAAATATGTAGCCGAGCATTTAAAAGATGCTAAAGACAAAAAAATAGCGATGTTTTGTACTGGCGGTATTCGTTGCGAAAAATCGACAAGCTATTTATTACAAGAAGGTTTTAAAGAGGTTTATCACTTAAAAGGTGGTGTGTTAAATTATTTGGCCGAAATTGCGCCCGAAGAAAGTTTATGGAAGGGTGAATGTTTTGTATTTGACCGTCGAGTGGGTGTAGCTCATGGTGTAGATTTAGGACATACACGGATGTGTTTTGGTTGCGGTCATCCTTTATTTGAACAAGACATCAGTCACCCACATTATGAAGATGGAGTCAGTTGTCATGCGTGTTATGAACAGACGACACCTGAGCAAAAAGCACGTTTTAGAATGCGCCAAAGTCAAAAAGTACGTCAAACAACTAAATTAACTTAAACTAAAAAGAGCGTGATTATCACGCTCTTTTATTATTTAGGGTGTATTGGGCGCATTATAAAATAAATAAAGTTGGGTTAAAACTTCGGGAATTTCACGCGCAAATTGTTGTAATAACTGGCGGTTTTTGCGTAATTTATCGAGTTCGGCATCTTCAATTAAATCGCTAATGGTCACCATTGGTAAAGTTAGTTCAATGACGGTATCTTCATCTTTGGCATACCATGCATCTTCGTTACTAAACATCCCTTCCATAAAACCAATGCACCAATCTGTTAGGTCGTTGTCTTCTACGCCAACGACTAACTCACAAGGCAAATGGAGTGTTTCTTGATGATAAAGCAGGGCATGAATACTTTTTTGCCATGCACATAAATCGACGATCCATTCTTGAGGAACTTGTTCTTCAAATAATGCGTCAAGCCAAGCGGCAGTCGCGATTTGAGGGCCAACGGTAATAGCACATAAAAAGCCATGTGTACCACAAAAATTAAGGCCATTTTCGTTGTCTTCACTGTCTAAATAATCTTCTAAACGGGCAAGTGTTTCTGCCGAAAGTGCATATTGTTCGTGCATAAAATTATCCTATAAATAAAAAAGCCGCTATCTTGGGTTAGAGTAGCGGCCTTTTGTGTCAATGGCGAGTATTTTAATTAACAGATGAGGATTCAAGCCATTTTTTAACCCGTTGGGCATCACCAATACGAGTATATTTACCCCAAGAATCCATTAATACAATCACCACAGGTGTGGACTTGATTTTGGCTTGCATGACCAAGCACTTGCCAGCTTCGTTAATATAACCTGTTTTAGAAATACCAATTTCCCAGTCAGGGTTTTTAACCAACATATTAGTGTTATTAAATTGTTGTATCGAGTCTTTAATGGCGACCGCGTGGCCACCTGTAGTCGAAAAACGGCTAATAAGCGGGTAGGTGCTAGCGGCTTTAACCATAACGACTAAATCTTTAGGCGAGGCCACATTATGGCTGTTTAAACCAGTGCCATCTTCAAATCGCGTTTGAGTCATACCTAAAGCGTTGGCTTTACGATTCATTGCGGCAATAGCGGCACTTTCACCACCTGTATAAGTACGCGCTAAGGCATGAGCCGCACGATTTTCGGAGGACATTAAAGCTAACAGCATGAGTTCTGCACGAGAGAGTACACTGCCTACACGCAAGCGAGAGCTGGTATTTTTTAAACGGTCAATGTCGTCTTCGGTAATGGTAATCGCCTCGTCTAAAGGTAATTTGGCATCTAAAACAACCATTACAGTCATTAATTTGGTAATAGAGGCAATAGGAATAGGTTGGTCAGTATTTTTACCATATAACACCTCACCTGTTGCCGAGTTAATCACTAAAGCCGATTTGGATTCTAAATTTAAAGTGCTAGCAATGCTTTTGTTTTGCTCAATAGCGGGTGTGCTTTGAGAGGCTATAACAGAAGTAGCAGCGACCGAAGCAACAACAACAGGCTTAGCGGCATATTTTGCAACTTTGGCAATTTGACCTGTTCTTGAGACTTTGGCAAAACGCTCGCGGCTACGCTCTTTGCGTTCGGCTAAACGTTGTTCTTTGGTTTTACTGGTTTTTTGTGCATCTGACTTAACAAGGCTTTTTTGAGATTTAGAGGCTTTATCCTTTTTGCTAACAACAGCAACAGTTTTTGATTTACTTGTTTTGGTTGACGTTTTAGCAACGACAGCTTTTCCGTTAGATTTTTTGGTGGTTTTTACTGTTTTTTTAGTGCTTTTTTGGGTGTCATTAGTTTTGCTTGCAGTGACTTTAGTTGTTTTGCTGGTTTTTGCAGTTTTGCTAACTTTGGTAGTATGTGTTTCTTTAGCCTCTGCCTGATGTATAGGCGTAATAGCTAACACAAGCCCTAAAACAAAAGAAGGCAACAAAGCGGAACGAAAGCTCATCATAATGCACGACCCATTTTATAAAACACCGACTGAGCAGCGAGTAATTACAGTGTCAGAACTTAGCAGAAAATTACAGCAAAAAGTATAATGTGCCGTAAGTATCTAAGTCCCAATAGATTGATGTTCAATATATTTATATATCAAATTACAAAATTGAGTTTTAAAAACTTAATTAAAAAATAAGAGGGCATTCTAGCGATAGAATCTTCTTAAATACGATTAAGTTTGTATGCTTGCAAAATTTTGTAACAAATTAAGCACCCTTATCTAATCATAATAGTCTAAATAGACAGTTATTGCTGATGTTGATGCTTAAATTAGATTTAATTTTTATATGTACGAGCAAAAGCAAGATAATTAGCCTGCTTTGGGGTATAAATACAGCTTATTTATAACACTTAAGCACGTACGATTATCCTTTGTATATTATAAAGTAATAATAGTCGAATTTGTAGTCAATTTAGTGTGAACCATGACGCGATATTTTATAATTGGCGTTTTTTTTACTAAATTAGGTCGAGGTGAGCGTTGATAAAAGTCCTCTTAGTTGACGACCATGATATCGTGCGTATGGGTGTTTCTCGTATGTTAGCCGATATTAAAGATTTAACCGTTGTTGGACAGGTAAAAACGGGTGAAGAGGCAATTAATTTTGTGTGTCGTACGCAACCTGATGTGGTTTTAATGGACGTACAAATGCCAGGAATTGGCGGCGTAGAGGCAACCCGAAAATTAATACAACGCTTTCCACGTATTAAAATTTTAGCGGTTTCGGCTCATGATGAAGAACCTATACCGTCACGTATTTTAGGCGCAGGGGCATCGGGTTATATTACTAAAGGGACTTGTTTAGATGAAATGGTGCAGGCTATTCGTCAAGTTGCTTTAGGGCAGCGTTATTTTAGTGCCGATATTGCGACACAATTAGCTAAAAATTGGGCAAATAGAGATAAAGCTTCGGTATCGCCTTTTGATGCTTTGTCTCCCCGTGAAATGCAAACGACCGAAATGATTGTAGATGGTAAAGGCAATCAGGATATGGCCGATACGATGAATGTTTCTTTAAGCACCTTAAGTACTTATCGCAGTCGTATATATGGTAAATTAAATGTAGATAATGATGTTAAATTAACCCATTTAGCAATGCGTTATGGTGTGGCAAAAAAAGAATGAAGCACGCAAAAATACCCACTATTTTAGCTGCCTTGCCTCATTTAGCTGGCGTATATAAAATGCTAGGTGAACAAGGTAATGTGTTATATGTGGGTAAAGCAAAATCTCTCAAAAATCGCGTCTCAAGTTATTTTCAAAAAAATATCACGCATCCTAAAACTCAAGCCTTAGTCAGTAAAATTTGTGATATTGAGTTAATCATTACTCACTCCGAAACCGAAGCTTTATTACTCGAACAAAACTTAATTAAAAATCTTAAGCCTCCCTATAATATTTTATTAAAAGATGACAAAAGCTATCCTTATTTAGTGGTGTCTTTGGCCGAAGAGTTTCCACAAATCTATTGGCAACGCGGTAAAAAGATTCTTAGTGCAGGCAGTCGTTTGTTTGGACCTTACCCTAATAGTAAAGCGGTTTTTGATGCTTTGTTGTTATTGCAAAAGGTGTTTCAGGTACGTCAGTGTGATGCAGCGACCTTTAAGCACCGTGACCGTCCTTGTATGCAATATCAAATTAAACGCTGTCGTGCGCCTTGTGTGGGTTTGGTCAGTCGTGAGGATTATCAACATGATGTACAAAATACGGTACGATTTTTAGAAGGTAAAAGTACCGAAGTTCAACAAAAAATTGTGCAACAAATGGAAGATGCCTCGGCACAGTTACAATTTGAGCAAGCAGCTTTTTATCGTGACCAACTCGCCACCCTAAGACAAATTCAAGCACAACAATCGGTATATTGTGAACAAGGCGAGGCGGATGTATTCGCGCTGCTGATTGATAAAGGTGTAGTGTGTATTCAGGTTTTATATGTGCGTGGCGGGCGAGTTTTAGGTAGTAAAAGTTATTTTTTACCCACAACGCACGAGCAAGAAAATGACATTATGGTGGAGTTTTTAAGTGTTTTTTATTGGCAGCAAGAACGTGATTTGCCTAAAGAAATTTTACTTAATTACCCAATAGATGCCCAAGACAACCAAGCATTAACGGATGCTTTTTTAGAGAGTTATGGCCATAAAATTCTTATTAAAACACGTGTTAAAGAACAGCGCACCGCGTGGCTTAATTTAGCACAGCTCAATGCTCAAGAAGCCATAAAAGCCCACATTCAAACTAAATTACAAGTCAGTACCCGTTTGCAAGCTTTACAAAGCCTGTTGCAGTTAAGCCAAATACCACAACGCATTGAATGTTTTGATATTAGTCATTTTCAAGGTGAAGCAACGGTTGCTTCTTGTGTGGTTTATGATGCTCAAGGGGCTAAAAAACGCGACTATCGCCATTATGCCATCAAAAATGTTACCGCAGGCGATGACTACGCCGCTATGGAACAAGCCATTAGGCTACGTTTTAAACGTGTAGATAGCGATAGCCCAATACCTGATGTATTGCTAATAGATGGCGGAAAAGGGCAGTTAGACAGAGTGTTACACACATTGGCAAGTTTGAATTTAAGTTTCTCAATGTGTGTTTTGGCTATTTCTAAAGGTGAGGGACGTAAAGCAGGTTTAGAAACCTTACATTTTAGCGATGGGCAAATAATGCAATTAGCCTCTGATGATGTAGCCTTTCATTTGCTACAATACATTCGTGATGAGGCGCATCGTTTTGCCATTACCAAGCATCGTGCCAAACGTGATAAAGCACGGCAGTCTTCGCCTTTAGAGGCTATTCCTAATTTAGGTGCCAAACGTCGTCGTGCGTTGTTGCAACATTTTGGTGGTTTACAAGGCGTAATTAATGCCAGTGTGCAAGAGTTGGCGGTTGTGTCGGGAATAGGCGTAAATTTAGCTCAATCAATTTATGATATTTTGCATTAATAATAGTGCATTTTTGGAGAGACTCTTGGCGAATCAACATTTATGGAATGTTCCCAATATTTTAACATTGATGCGAGTAGTTTTAATTCCTGTCTTGGTTTTATTGGCGTATTTGCCTGCTTTTATGTGGCAGCATTGGATTATTGCAGGGGTGTTTTTATTAGCGGCTATTACCGATTGGTTCGATGGTTATTTAGCACGAGCCTTAAATCAAACTTCCGCTTTTGGACGATTTTTAGACCCAGTTGCCGATAAACTTATGGTGGCGGCAGCCTTGGTATTATTAGTACAGTCCTATCCTACACTCGAAATGGTTATACCAGCGATTGTGATTATCTCGCGTGAGATTACTATTTCTGCGCTTAGAGAGTGGATGGCCGAACTAGGCAAAAGAGCCAATGTTGCGGTATCTCATATTGGCAAATGGAAAACAACGGCTCAAATGACCGCCATTACCGTGTTATTAGTGCAACATCCCATGCTTAATTATTTAGGTTATTTTTTGCTTTATGTGGCTGTTGTGTTAACAATTTGGTCAATGATTATTTATTTGCGTGCCGCGTGGCCAGAGCTAAGCAAAGCTGATTAAATGCCTATATTGATGTTAATAGCATTATGTTACTAGAGATCGCGTGTTTTATGAGCAAATAAACACTAACTTAGGCACTGTTAACATAATTAGCTTGACGCTTATTAAAAAAACACTAAAATTGCTCTCCTACAAACGCGGGAATAGCTCAGTTGGTAGAGCACGACCTTGCCAAGGTCGGGGTCGCGAGTTCGAGTCTCGTTTCCCGCTCCAAATTAAAAAGCCGACTTTATAAGTCGGCTTTTTTGTTTTGCTTAGATATTTGTTGGTTTATTTTTTCGTAATAAATCGGAGAACACAGATGATTACGGGCAGCTTGGTAGCATTGGTCACCCCTATGCAGGTAAATGGCGATATAGATTGGCCAGCCCTTAAATCGTTAGTTGAATGGCACATTGCCGAAGGTACACATGGCATTGTTGCTGTAGGGACTACAGGCGAATCGGCTACTTTAGATGTAAATGAGCATTGTGCCGTTATTAAAAGTGTCGTTGAAACCGTTAATAAACGTATTCCTGTGATTGCAGGAACGGGCGCAAACTCTACTCGTGAAGCCATAGAGCTAACCAGATCAGCCCAAGCAGCAGGTGCAGATGCCTGTTTACTGGTTACGCCATATTATAATAAGCCCACTCAAGAAGGTTTATATCAGCATTATAAAACCATTGCTGAATCCGTTAATATTCCACAAATTTTATACAATGTACCAGGTCGTACAGGTGTAGATATGTCCAACGCCACGGTGGCTCGTTTAGCAGGGTTGCCTAATATTGTTGGTATTAAAGATGCCACAGGTAACTTAGTGCGTGGCCAAGAATTAATTGGCTTAGTTGGCGATAAAATGGCGGTCTATTCAGGTGATGATGCGACGGCCTATCAGCTAATATTAATGGGTGCTAAAGGTAATATCTCGGTAACGGCCAATGTTGCGCCTAAAGCGATGAGCTTAGTGTGTGAAGCGGCTTTAGCAAACGATGCCTCGCAAGCACAGCATTTAAATGAGCCATTAGAGGCGTTACATAAAGACCTATTTGTGGAGTCAAACCCGATTCCTGTTAAATGGGCATTATTTGAGATGGGGCGCATCACACAAGGTATTCGTTTACCACTCACTGTGTTAGCCGCACCTTGTCACGATATTGTGCGTCTTGCACTCAAAAAAGCAGGTATTTAAAATGAAGCGTGAGTGTTTGTTGTTGGCAATGACATTAATAATGAGCGGTTGTGGCTTATTTCCTAATCGCTCGCTTGATTATTTGCAAGCAAAAACACTTCCTCCTTTAGATGCTCAATTAGCTACACAACGAGAAATACAGCCGTTATATGTGATTCCTAAGGTCACCACGCCCACAGATAAAGCAGCAGTGCTGGTTCAAGGCAAAGGCCGTAAACAAGAGTTTGTTGTGCCTACACCACAGTCAATATTACCTAAAGAAACACCAAATAATGTGGTGACTCAAGCGGTAGCGTCTAAACCAGAAATCGTGTTTGATGGTAATAGTGTGCCTTTATTACATACCGCAGGTAACAGCTTGCAAGTGTGGGAGCAATTAGGTTTGGCAATGAAGGCGGCGAATCTTAATGTGACTGACCGTAATCAAAGTTTAGGATTGTATTATCTTGAATTGGTTCAAGATAATAAAAAACAGGCTTATTTGCTCAAATTAACGCAAACAAGTATCAATAATATCGTTTCTGTACAAAAAGACAGTGACACCTTAGCAGACAGCAAGCTAAGCCAGCAAATATTGCTTAACATTATTAAGCACTGGCCAAGCTAATATTATTTAGTAGAGAGTTTTCCATGGAAAAGCGTGATTTATTGTATACGGGTAAAGCAAAATCTGTGTATACCACCGATGACCCCGATTATTTGGTGTTAGTCTTTCGTGATGATACATCAGCATTTGATGGCAAAAAAGTAGAGCAATTGGCGCGAAAAGGCCGTGTAAATAATGTATTTAATGCGTTTATCATGCAAAAATTAGCCGATGCAGGCATAGAAACGCATTTTGACAAATTGATTACACCTAATGAGGTGTTAGTAAAACGTTTAACGATGATTCCTGTTGAATGTGTGGTGCGTAACTATGCAGCAGGGAGCTTGTGTCGTCGTTTGGGTGTTACCGAAGGCTTAGAGTTAAATCCGCCAACTTTTGAGTTGTTTTTAAAGAATGATGCATTAGGCGACCCGATGATTAACGATAGTCATGTGAAGTCATTTGGTTGGGCAACCGAAGCACAATTGGCTCGTATGAAAGAGCTGTCTTTTGAAGTTAATCAAGTATTACAAGGCTTATTTGCTGACGGCAATATGTTGTTGGTAGATTTTAAATTAGAGTTTGGCGTATTTCATGACCGTATTGTGTTGGGTGATGAGTTTTCGCCTGATGGCTGTCGTTTATGGGACAAAGAAACCCGTAAAAAATTAGACAAAGACCGTTTTCGTCAAGGTTTAGGTGATGTGGTTGAGGCTTACGAAGAAGTAGGCCGTCGCTTAGGTATTGATTTTAATTGATATCTAGGCCATTTTGCTGTTATAAATAAAGTCTTTATAACTTATTAGGATTTACGCAGTTGTCGTTAATTGATAGCGTAATGTGTAAATCCTAAGCTAATGGATGGAGTCAAACATGAATAATCTTGCCAAAATTATGCTTGTAGCAGCATTAGTAAGCAGTTTAAGTGGTTGCTTTTTAACAAAACTAGTGACTATGCCCATGCGTGTAGTTGGTGCAAGCGCCAGCCTAGTAGGGGCTGTTGTCTCTGTAGTGCCTGTTGCTGGAAATAAAGTCGATGAGGCATTAGAAACGGTCGATGAAACCATTGATACCGCAGCAGATACAGTAGATGATGTGCCGTTGTAATTGTGCAATGAGTGAGTGTAAGTTTTTCTTGATTTAAATGTCAATAAAATGATGTTTTTACTTGAGTTTTTGCTGCAAAGTAGCTATATTTTGCGGCCTGAACGGAGAGGTGGCAGAGCGGTTGAATGTACCTGACTCGAAATCAGGCGTAGGTGCGAGCCTACCGAGGGTTCGAATCCCTCTCTCTCCGCCAAACAGTGTTCTAATACGTTCAGTATTATCCAATAAAGCCTTGATTCTAAACGAGTCAGGGCTTTTTTGTTGTCTATTATGTTCATTATAAACATTGTAAGCCAAACTTTTTTGGGGCATTATCGGGGGAATTGTCAGTTCTAACTTAGGTAATGCCCCCGATGCCACTTACAGACACCTTTTTAAAGACCGTAAAATATACCCGTACCGACAATAAGCCACAGCGCGAGTACGATACAGACGGTTTATACCTAGAGATTACCCCTAAAGGCGTTAAAAAGTGGCAAATGAAGTTCAGGCGGCCTATTACGGGCAAAGAAAGCCGTTTATCTTTTGGCCTTTACCCGACCATTACATTAAAAGATGCCCGTAAAAAGAGAGATGATGCTAGAAAGCTACTCACTCAAGGCATAGACCCTAGCGAAGATAAAAAAGAAAAAGAACGGCAAGCCAAAATATCCTTAGATAATGATTTTGAGATGGTGGCGCGTGAGTGGTGGGCATTTGGTAGCAATAAATGGACACCAAGACACTCAAAACAAATTATTGCCAGTTTAGAAAGTGACATATTCCCATTTTTAGGTAAAAAACCCATTAACACGATTAGGCCGCTTGATGTTTTAGACGTATTACGCAAGATAGAGAAAAGGGGTGCTATAGAGATAGCCAAGCGCGTAAAGCAGCGATGTGAGGCCATTTTTAGATATGCCATTGTTACCGAGAAAGTCACTTATAACCCCGTTACCGACTTACAAGGGGCTTTAACCTCCGCACAGCCGACCAACTATGCCGCGTTAAGTATTGCCGAGTTACCCGATTTTTTAACGGCTATTGGTAATTATGATTGTGAGCCACAAACACGCATTGCCTTTAACTTATTGATGCTAACAGGCGTAAGAACGGGCGAGATAGTAGGGGCTAGGTGGTGTGAGTTTGATTTAGAGGCTAAAGAGTGGCGCATACCTGCCGAACGTATGAAAAGACGACAAGAACATATTGTGCCTTTATCACGTCAAGCAATGGCTTTACTGGACGAGATACGGCCTTTAACGGGTCACTTTGATTTGGTATTCCCTAATCGAAGCGAACCATTAAGACCGATGTCTAACATGACTATTTTAAGAATGATTGAGCGAGTAGGGTACAAGGGGCGCATGACGGGACACGGCTTTAGGAGCATATTTTCATCGGTACTAAATGAAAGTAATTTGTTTAACCCTGATGCTATCGAGCGACAGCTTGCCCATGTGCCGACCAGTAAGGTGCGCGGTGCTTATTTGCGTACTCAATTTATGCCCGAACGTCATAAGATGATGCAATGGTACGCTGATTACCTAGACCTTATTCAAAGTAAAAACGTAATACCTGTTAACTTTACAGGCATTGCTATTTAACAGGCTTAAAAAAGTAAAAATGTACCCTGCCGCTATTGCTATAGTTGCTATTCTTGCTATTTATAGGGTTTAGAGTGCTTTTTAGATTGTTTTTTGTGCTATTTGTAGGCAAAACTCAAGCCTGTTTTTTGAGTAACACGCGCCTTGCTATTGCTAAGCGGCACTCAATATCTTTACAAACTCGCTTGCATGAGGATGTTCTTTTACAAGCTCTAAAAAACTTTTACCTTGTGTATTAAGCGCATTTACATCACGGCCATCGGCTTTAAAAAATACAATAAAACGTGCAAAGTCAGTCGGGCGCATATGCTTATAGGCCACATATAAAACATTAAAATCTGGATTGTCGCCATCTGGAGCTTGATGGTTTAAATACGATTTAACACGCTCATCACTCCATTCTTCATTAAAGTTAGCAGGTTGAGTAAAGGCCATATCTACGTTCCACTAAATAGAAAAGCTTACATACGATAGGGTAGGTAAGCTTTTGTTGTCCTTAGCTTTACATCATTATCTGTAAAGCCAGTTTGTTACAAACTAATCCGTTGCTCTTCGGGTAAAGTGATATCCATTTCGATAACTTCTAAGCCATCTTTTTGTTGTACCTGTACTTGTACTGCCGTATCGGGTACTTGAACATATTTACGCACAACGGCAAGTATTTCGGCACGTAGTTGAGGTAAATAAGGCGCAGCACTGCCATAGCCACGCTGATGAGCAACAACAACCATTAAGCGGTCTCTGGCGGTAGATGCTGTGTTGCTTTTTTTGTCACCGCCAAAAATTTTGCGCCAATCTATCATGATTTAGCTCCCAAGTAACCAAGCGAATAATCCTTTTCTCTCTGGGTTTAAAAAGCGATGAGGACGTTCTTCTCCCAAGAACCTAGCCACCAAATCGTCATAGGCAGAGCCTGCATCACTGCTCTTATCGCTAATAACGGGTAAGCCGCTATTTGATGAAGTAAGCACCGCAGGTGATTCAGGTATCACCCCTAATAGTGGAATGGCCAAAATATCTTGAATGTCGGTAACTGACATCATTTCATTTTTAACAACACGATTAGGATTGTAACGTGTTAATACCAAATGTTCTTTTAAACGGCCACGACCTTGTTCAACTTTTTGTGTTTTGCTGGCCAATAAACCTAATACGCGGTCAGAATCTCGCACAGAAGACACTTCGGGGTTGGTTACTACTAAAGCCTCATCTGCAAAATACATAGCTAAATGTGCGCCACGCTCAATACCTGCGGGTGAGTCACAAATAATGTATTCAAAATCTTGTTTTAGCTCATTAAGCACACGCTCGACACCGTCTTGCGTAAGGGCATCTTTATCACGTGTTTGCGAAGCGGCCAAAATATAAAGATTATCAACGGTTTTGTCTTTAATTAAGGCTTGTTGTAATTTGGCTTCACCATGAATTACATTCACAAAATCAAATACAACGCGACGTTCGCATCCTAAAATTAAGTCTAAATTACGTAAGCCTACGTCAAAGTCAATAACAACTGTTTTATGTCCTCGTAATGCAAGTCCTGTTGCAAAAGAAGCACTTGTCGTTGTCTTGCCTACGCCGCCTTTTCCTGAAGTCACAACAATAATCTTTGCCACAGTTGCGTTTTCCTCTCGTTTTAAAATTAACTTATCAATGAATTAGCATAAATCCCCTGCAAGGAACTTAGTGATATACAAGTTAACTCTCTGGACTAAAAATAATCAGCTTATTGAGCTATGCAGCTCAGTCATCTATTGCATATAAAATAGACGCAATTCTAACAAATAAAGAGACGGATTGTCTCATAGTATATCAGTGCCGTATGCAAGTTTTACGTTTTTATTCTAATAACTCTATGCAAATGTTGCCATCGTCACCTAATCGGATTTGTACAGATTTGCCTATTAACTCTTTAGAAATTTGGTCGGCAACCATATAAATACCTGCAATAGCCACTAAATCGGCTTCAAGGCGTTTACAAAAAATACGTGCTTCAGGGTTTCCTGTTGCACCTGCAATAGCACGACCGCGTAATGCACCATAAACGTGAATACAGCCGTCAGCAATTAGTTCTGCTCCTGAGCTTACAGGGGCGAGTACAATTAAGTCACTGTTTTCGGCATATACTTGTTGGCCTGAGCGTACAGGGTCATGAAGCATTTTAGCAGGAAGCTTTGGGGCTTCAATCGCTTTATGGGCACTTGTTTTAGGAAAGCTATCGCGGCCACTGGTTTTGGTGTGATCAGCAGGAAGAATAGGTAAATCAAGGGCAATGGCCTGTTCAGTGAGTATGCCATTAGCCACGCCTAAAATTTGAATGCCTGTTTTTTTAAGCACTTTAACGAGCCATGCAAGGTCAATGTCATAATCAGACTCAATAATGACGGGTAAGCCTTGTTTTAGCATCGGATTTTCTAGGGTGAGCTTAGTTAGCTCTTCAACAATCTCTTGAGGCGTTGCAGATTGAACACGTAAACGAGAAAGAGTGAGTACGCGGCCTAATAACCGTAGGGCTTTATGTTCTTCTATAGACATATTTTTATAACACGAATAAAACAAGATGAATTAAGAGTAGAGTGAGGGGTGATCTGTATGAAATTATAATCTCTATCTGTTCCCCAAACCATACGCAAGATACTGTGTGTCGTGATAGCTGACAAGTAGATTATGTTATTTTTATTCATTTTCTTTTAACTCATCGAGTTTCCATTGCTGTACAGCAACTTGTTGTTTAATGATATCAATAGCATCCACGACGATTTTTTCTATGGCCACATTTAGCTGGGCATCGGGTGTAGTAAAGGTGTCAAAGGCAGCATTGGCAATATCATGTAACGCAGCATTATCGGCCTGAGATAAATCTTTAAGAATATTTTGGACAATATCGTTTACTAGACTAGAAACAATACTATTTAATTCGCTCTCAATCAAACTGCCTACAACAGGTAAACGTTTTTTAATATTGTTCCACTCTTGATTATGATGAATGGATTTGTGCGTTAAATTTTGAATATAGTGGGTTAATTCATATTCATGTTTTTGATGAGATACTGTTACTAAGTGACTAATTCTATTTGATAACCATTGAGTAATTATCTCTTTTTGTGGAATAAGTACCGTTTCACGTAGCTCGGTAGCAACGGGGTTATTGTTAGCGAGCTCTTTTTGTACACCGTCAAGTACATTAATGACAATGCGGTCAGAAACTTCTTCTAAGACAACCGCATAATATTTTTGAGCAATTTTAACCAGTCGAGTACCAATCACCAAAATACCCAATTTATGTAAGCGATAAAATACCGAAACCAAACGTAATAAACGTAAAAATTGTAAATTAGGTAAACAGGCTAATACATCGTACCAATGGATAAAAGGGTAAAAAAACCAACGATGATAAGTTTTTTTGTGAATTGCCCATAACCAGCGTAAGCCAAGCTCAGTAAGTAATACGAGTGTAAACAAAGCATCATATAAGCGTAAATGTGGATGCCAGTCAGCTTTATAGGCATTGGTAAATGTAGGGCTATAATTGGCTAGTAAAATACCAAAACCTGTTTGCATCACGATGGCATCAGTCAATAACCACAATAAGTTAAGACTAATTAAAAATAAAACCACGAGGTCAACCAACAACAGGGGTGTTTCGGTTTTATGTTTTTTGAGGGATTGCACGTTTATCAATAATTTACATCCTATAGATGGGGTTTACACAGCGCACGGCGAGTAGGGTACTTTGAGAAATAAAGCCGCTAAACGTAGTCATGCGTCTAGCAGCCATTTGATTTAAAGTAGTTTAGATAAAGCAGAGCTTTGTAAAACCAGATGTAAACGCTGATTGATTTGTGTATTAACTTCATTGGATAAGCACGAGATTAATAACAAGTTTTGTAGTGTTTGACTGACTAATGCTTGTGCTTCTTGAGTGGTTTTTGGGTAGTTTTGCTGTTCAAAAAGCTCAATTTTTTTAGCAGTTCGGGCTAGGCGTTCGGTGTCAGGGCTATCAATATCTAACAATAACTCTAGCAACAAACAGTCATCTAGTGCTTTTTGCTCGCGTGTTAGGGTGTCTTCTGCGCTTAATTTTTTTAGGCTACTAATCGCGTGCCAACGTTTTTGTAAGGTGCTTTTAAAGGGTTGAGGAACAACTAAGCCTTGCCAAGTGAGTACAATACCCAGAGTAACGCTTGTGCCTGCTAATATATGTTGTTCGGCACTAACGCATAACTCAAGTGCAGTTTCGATTTGTTTAAGCTGTGCTTGTTTTTGCACATTAACTTGAGTATCAAGATATGACTGCCATTGTTGCGCTAAAACGCTAAAACGTTTACGTAGCGCATGATTGACTTCTTTAGGTAAAAACAAAGCCTGAAACGCCTGAATAAAGCCATTTACTTGGGTGATATTAGGGGAATGTTCGGGCGTATTAAGTAGCATATGTAGCTGAGTCAAAATATGCTCAGCTTGTTGAGTTGTTGCTTGCTCCTCAAGTTTTTGAGCTTCTTTTTGTGCGCCACGTTTAGTAAATAAGGCATCGCAGTGTTGTCTAAACTCTTCCCATAACGCTTGTTCTTTTTGATGACCACAAAAGCCTAATGTTTTCCATGTATTTTGTAGCTCTTTAGCTTGTTGGCAAGCTTCGTACATGTTTTCATGGTTTAACAATTGTGTTGCTTGGCTAATTAAGGCTCTTTTTTTGGTTTCTTGTAGCTCATATTCGGCATGAAGTTTATCTTCTAATGCTTTGATAATACGAGTAAATCTTGATTGAAGTTGCTTGTGTTTTTTGGCTTCAACAGGATGATATTTTTGCCAGTCTTCACGTGCTTGTTTTAAAATAGCAATATGGCCTTGCCAGTTGACTTCATTAGGTAAGTTATCTAAATACTGTTGTAGCTCATCACAAAGTTGCTGTCTAGCAGTCGCATTTTGTTCTTGAATCGCATTTTGTTCATCAAAATAACGCTGACAGGGGGCATAAGCATTTTGGCTTAAGTCTTTAAACGCTTCCCATAAAACTTTTTCGGCATCGTTATACACAGTGCCTAAGGCTTGCCATTCTGCTTGTAGCAGTTTGATTTTATCCAATTGTGTCAGTGGGTCAGTTTGGCTTTCGGCTTGCTCTGCCAATGTTTTCATTTGTGCTACAAGCTCTTCTTTTTTAGGCAAAATAGCAAAACCTGCCCAGTCCTTCATTTTTTGTAATTCTTGTAGCCAGTCGCCTAAACGCGGGTCAAATAAATGATTGGCTTTGGCGTATTTTTGCGCTTGGCGTAATATTTTATCTGCTTCTTTACTTTGCCCTTGATTAAAGCATTCGGCAATTTGCAGCAGTAATTTTTCTAATTCGGGGTGAGAGGCGGTCTTTTTGTTTGGGGTAGATATAGGTGTGTTGACTGTAACTTCTTCGTTTTTTTCTTGAGCATTTTGATAAGCCGCTAATGCTTTTTGGGCAGTATTAAAGCTATCTATAATAGGAGCAAATAACGCAGGCAAAGTCAGCTTAGTATTAAGTAACTCAGTGTTTTGTAAGAGCGTTTGTAATGCGTCATACGCTGTTTGATTAATTGGCGAGTCTACAAGTTGTTGATGATGTTGCAACATGGCTTCTATATGTGGTGCCGTTTGTTGAAATAAATCGCTGTATTTTTGTAGAGTTTGTTGGCTTTTTTGAACTTGCTGCACCAGTTGTGTATCGGCTTCGGTGTGTTGTGTGCAATATTGCCAATCATAAGATAGCGCATTAAGTTTTTCTGATAATTGATTGATATTATTTACATTATCAATCAATAAAACATCTGCTTGTAAAGTTGTAAATGCATTGGCAACGGTTTTTTGTTGTTCAAAAAGTGCTTTTTGGCTTTGTTCTGCCGTCACTTTTTGTTGTGCTTGGGTAGAGGCGGCATCAAAGCGTTGTTGTAGCGCATTGCTTAAGGTATAGCTTTTTTGTTCGGTGAGTTGCTGCCATTGTTGTTGCAAACTTTGTACTTTGGCGGCAAAAAGAGGCGTATGTGCCGACTGTAAATGGTGTTCTAAATCGGCACAAATTTGTGTTAAACGTTGTGTGTAATCTGCTTGACCTTTTTGTTGTAGCTCTTGTGCCTCTATTTTTTGGCGCAAAATACGATACACGCCTTTGTCGCTATGTTTTACTTGATTAAGCACTTTATGAATCAGTGTAAAATCATTGAGTTGATTTGCGGCTTGTTGGCGAATTTTGGCAATTTTATGGTGCGCTGCCAATTCGGCTAATAAATTAGCGTCTTCAACTTTTTGTAAGGCGATTTGTTTAACACTAAAGGCTGTTTGTGGGTTGTTAAGCATCGTCATCAAGTTATTACTTGAGGCATTGCTTGGGTTGGCAGACTCTTGAGTTTCTAACTTTTCAAACGTAGCCGCTTTGCTCGGTGTAGCTATGGTTTTTTTAGCTTGAGTTTGTGTGGGAGTGGGTGATGGCGCAATCGTCGGTTTTTTGTTTTTACCAAACCAAGATTTGATGATGTCAACAATAGCCATGCAATAGTATCCTTAATAACAGACAAATAAATAATGAGGACTAAGACTTAGCCCAAAGAAAAAACACGCTTTACGCATTTTGCGCGTAAATTGAGAATAATTCTATCATGCTTGTAGATTTTGCTCATGTGCTTGCGTTGTTAGTCTAGTGTTAATAAGAACAAATTTGAACTGAAATGAATGGCGTATTTAGGACTAAGGCGAGATGACCTCAGTCCTAAATACAAAAAAGCCAAAGTTGGTGTCTTTTTAGCTCATAATAATACCTTGTTGTTGCCAAGACTTAATGTCGGCTTCAGTAAAACCATGTGCTAATAACACCTCCGTGGTATGAGAACCAAGAGCTGTACCTGTCATACGGTATTGATTAGGTGTGGCACTAAACACAATAGGGGTGGCGATTTGTTTTTGTGTTGACCCATTAGGGCTAGGTACGTCAACTAACATTTTACGCTCAATAATTTGTGGATGCTCACACGCTTCTGCAAACGACAATACAGGTTCTACGCAAGCTTCTATGGTAGCAAACACCGTTTGCCATTCACTGAGCGTCTTTTTAATAATAGCTTCACTAATGGCTGCTTTGACAATAGTCACGGCTTGAGCATCATGACGAATAGACAAAGAAATTAAATCAGGACGTTGAATGGCATTAGCAAAAGCCATAAAAAATTGTGGCTCTAAACCGCCAATACTTAAATAACGGTTATCTAAAGTTTGATAACAATCATAAAATGTGCCGCCATTTAGCGTGTCTGTTTCGGGTTTTGGTTGATGATTAGCCATTAATGCCGCAGGTGCAGTGAGGGCTTGTAAACTAAAAGCCGCATCGGTTAGTGACACATCTACAAATTGGCCTTGGTTTGTTGTTTGACGATGAATCACCGCAGCCAAAATTCCAGTGACTGCATATAAACCACCCGTAATATCAGCAGCCTGAATCGGTAGTGGCATTGGGCCTGTGGTTTTGCGGCCTGTGTAGTCCAAAATACCCGCAATGGCTAAGTAGTTGAGGTCATGCCCCGCTCTGTTTTTATACACTCCCCGTTGACCGTAGCCTGTTACCGCACAATAAATTAAACGAGGATTAATTTTTTTTAAATCTTCGTAACCTAAGCCTAAGCGTGCCATAACAGAAGGGCGAAATTGCTCAACAATAATGTCGTATGTTTCGATTAGTTTTTTAATAATCGCGACCCCTTCGGGTGTTTTTAAATCGACGACAATACTGTTTTTATTACGATTAAGTGAGCCATGTGCCGCCGATAAACCTTGTTCGTCAAACGGTGGCATAACACGAACCATATCAGGCCGTGCAGGTGCTTCGACACGTAATACATTTGCGCCCATATCGGCCAATATTCTTGTGCCATAGGGGGCAGGTAATAAGCCCGAAAAATCTAAAATGTTTAAGCCTGTTAATGCAGACATACGCTTTCCTCGTTGTAGTCAAAATAAACTTACAATACGATTGTACAAAAAGTTTTGTCAATGGGCTAGAGCTAAGCATTTTTAGATGGGGTTTTTACACGATTTTCCTATTTGGCTCGTTTTAGGCTATGATGGTTGTCTTAGTATTCATAGTGCATTGCTTGATATCGCTAGATAGAAGTGCTTCAAAAGGGTGCATTATTATCATCAAATACCATTAAAAACTTGGCAAGTATATTGCATTAGCTAATAGGATATATAAAACAGACTCCAACAAGGGAGACAAATTATGGCTTGTCTAAATACGACAAATGAACACAAACACGGATACGTTTCTTATCCAAATTATTATGACGAAATGATGATGCTTGATGGCTGTAGAGACAGTTATCAGCATATTTCTACATGGTTAGATCAAACACCATTAGCGTCTTTATTATTCAAAAAACAACAAGCTGACCTGCGATTTAGACAAGAAGGCATTACCTTTACTGTGTATGGCGATGATGCAGGCACAGAGCGTTTAATTCCTTTTGATATGATTCCTCGTATTATTTCGGCCTCAGAGTGGGCGGTAATGGCTAAAGGTTGTGAGCAACGTGTTCAAGCTTTAAATGCTTTTTTGCACGACATTTATCACGAACAACATATCCTTAAAGCGGGCATTATTCCGCCAGAACAAATTTTAACGAATGAGCATTATCAAGCCGCTATGCAAGGCTTAGATTTGCCTCATGGTATTTATGCCCATATTGCAGGCATTGATTTGGTGCGTCATGGCGATGGTACTTATTATGTGTTAGAGGATAATTTACGCACGCCGTCAGGGGTGTCGTATATGCTCGAAAATCGCAAAATGACCGAGCGTTTATTTCCTGAATTGTTGGCGCAGCATAAGGTATTGCCTGTTGCACATTATCCTGACTATTTAAAAGCAACTTTATTAGAAGCCTCTGCCAAAAGTGCGGTCAATATTGCGGTATTAACACCAGGTCGATTTAACAGTGCCTTTTTTGAACACGCTTTTTTGGCTCGTTCGATGGGGGTTAATTTGGTGAGTGGCAATGATTTAGTGATAGATGACGATGTGGTGTACATGAAAACCATCTCAGGTTTGCAAAAGGTAGATGTGATTTATCGGCGTTTAGATGATGCCTTTATTGACCCATTGGCTTTTAATCCACATTCGATGTTAGGTGTTGCAGGGCTTATGTCGGCGTATAGAGCAGGCAATGTAGTGTTGGCTAATGCCGTCGGTACGGGCGTAGCAGATGATAAATCGGTATATCCCTTTGTGCCTGATATGATTCGTTTTTATTTGAGCGAAGAGCCTATTTTACAAAATGTGCCTACCTTTCAATGCCGTAAGCCAGACGAGTTAAGTTATGTTTTGGCAAATCTCTCTGAGTTGGTTGTCAAAGAAACCCAAGGTTCTGGTGGCTACGGTATGTTAATTGGCCCTGCGGCCACACAAGCCGAAATTGAAGAGTTTAGAACCAAGCTAATTGCCCAACCAGCGGCATACATTGCTCAACCTACCTTGGCGTTATCAACTTGCCCAACCTTTGTGGCAGCAGGCATTGCACCTCGTCATATCGATTTACGGCCTTTTGTGTTGTCGGGTAAAACAACACGTTTAGTGGCAGGTGGCTTAACTCGTGTTGCCTTAAAGTCAGGCTCGTTGGTTGTCAACTCATCGCAGGGTGGCGGTACTAAAGATACATGGGTATTAGCAGAGTAATACGTTTTAAGATTAAATAAATAGGAATGTAGCTATGTTGTTATTGTCAACAGCAGCAGATTTATATTGGTTAGGGCGGTATTTAAGTCGCGCTCAATCGTTAGTGTCGGTATTACTTAATGCCTTTAACGAAGCTACACGCGATAATTTAACGATTCCTTTAAGCATGACCGCAACAGGTTCTTATTATTATCAGCAATATAGTGAGTTAAAAGAGTCGTCTGTTGCTGCGTTTTTTTTGGATGGCCAAAATCCAAGCAGTGTGAGTGCTTGTGTTGCCTCATTACGAGCCGATGCACAGGCAACGCGTGGACGATTAAGCCAAGATTTATGGCTGTCTATTAATACCTTGTATTTAGATTGGCAAGTGGCATTTTTAACGCAAAAAGATTTTGCTGACTCATTTAAACGCTACCAAACCTTACAAATACAACTACAAGAATTAATGACTAAGGTTGAATTTGAGCCAGACAACCAAGTACAGTTATTTATCAATATAGGCATTGGTGTAGAGGTGTTAGATGGCTTGTTGCGCTATAGCCTGATTAAGTCTAATGGCGAAATAGATACGACATTAGCCTTAACGGCTATCAAAGGTCTTAGCTCCAATGTTGCGATGTTGCCACACTCTATATGGGGCAATGTGAGCGATTGTGTTGATCGATTACAACATTTTACGACTCAAACACAGTCTCAAGCGATGTTGTTATCACAGATGACTCAAACACAATCTTCAACAATGTTGTTACAACAACATCTACAAGATTTAACCAAAGCCTTATCCGATGTTTTTGCTCATTGAGAACTAATATGACTTATTGTGTGGCTATGCGTCTTCAAGAAGGTTTGGTTTTTGTAAGTGATTCTCGCACTAATGCAGGCGTTGACCATATTGCGGTGTTTCGTAAGCTGTATGTATTTGGTTTAGAAGGTGAGCGTATTCTGGTGCTGCAAAGTGCAGGTAATTTGGCTACTTCGCAAGCTGTTGTTACCTTATTACGACAGCGTATTCAGCATGAAACAGCAGGGCATTTGCATAGTGTAAAAACAATGTACGATGCCGCTGATTTAATTGGCCAAACCTTGCTTGAGGTCACCAATAAATACAAAGGCCAAGATGCAGATTTTTCTTGTTCCTTTTTATTGGGCGGGCAAATTTTGGGCGAAGACCCTAAGCTTTATAATATTTATCCTCAAGGTAATTTTATTGCCGCCACCCAAGATACGCCATACTTTCAAATTGGAGAAAGTAAATATGGCAAGCCTATTTTAGACCGTGCGTTGTATTTTGATACACCAATTGATAAGGCGTTACGTTGTGCGCTAATTTCTTTTGATTCAACGATTCGTAGTAATTTATCGGTAGGTACACCACTCGATTTATTGGTGTATCAAAACCATAGTTTTCACGTTCCTCAAGGACGGCGTTTGTTTGATGATGACCCGTACTTCAATATGATTCGCAGCCAATGGTCAGAAGGTTTACAGCAGGTATTAGCACAATTACCGCCACCACCGTCCGATTATTGGCAATAGTTTTTTATTTGGCCATTCTTAGAGCTTAGGTGTTTGTCGCTTATTTTAGTGAAATGCGTCGCTCTTAATTCTTTATAAACCGTAGGGAGGTAGCTTCATGTCTATTCATGTTGCGCTTAATCACGTCACGCACTATCGTTATGACCGTCCGATTAATGTAGGCGCGCAGATAGTTCGTTTACGACCTGCACCGCATTGCCGTACTCGAATTCTGTCTTACTCGCTTAAAGTCACACCTGCTAATCACTTTATTAATTGGCAGCAAGACCCTCAATCCAACTATTTAGCGCGTTTGGTTTTTCCCGAAAAAACCCAAGAGTTTAAAATAGAAGTCGATTTAGTGGCAGAAATGTCGGTTATTAACCCGTTTGACTTTTTTTTAGAGCCATACGCCGAAGAGTTTCCTTTTGCCTATGATGCAAGTTTAGACCAAGAGCTTGCCCCGTATTTAGTCAAACTGCCGCTAACACCACATTTTAAAAAGTATTTGCAAAAAGTACCACGTACCAAAGTACGCACCATTGATTTTTTAGTGGCACTCAATGCAGGGCTATTTAAAGATATTAGTTATTTAATTCGTTTAGAAGCGGGGGTGCAAACACCCGAAGAAACACTACAAAAAGGCTCAGGCTCATGCCGAGACACATCTTGGTTATTGGTACAGCTATTTAGACATTTAGGCTTGGCAGCGCGTTTTGTTTCGGGGTATTTAATACAATTAACACCCGATGTTAAATCCTTAGATGGGCCTACAGGTACAGAGGTTGACTTTACCGACTTACACGCATGGTGCGAAGTATATTTACCTGGTGCAGGTTGGGTAGGTTTAGACCCTACATCGGGCTTATTAGCAGGTGAAGGTCATTTGCCATTGGCGTGTAGTCCCGAGCCGTCATCCGCCGCGCCTATTACGGGTTTATTGGATGAGTGTGAGTGTGAGTTTGAGCATCAGATGAGTGTAGAGCGTATTTGGGAAGCTCCGCGTGTGACCAAACCTTATAGCGAAGCACAATGGCAAGCAATTGAAGCTTTAGGTCATCAGGTAGACGAAGATTTAACAAAGATGGATGTTAGATTAACCATGGGTGGAGAGCCGACTTTTGTGGCGGTAGATGACCCCGAAGGCGCAGAATGGAACACCGAAGCACTAGGGCCCACAAAACGGTTACGCGCTACCGAATTGTTTATTAAATTACGCGATAAATATGCACCGCAAGGCTTAACTCATTTTGGTCAAGGTAAATGGTATCCGGGTGAGCAATTGCCTCGTTGGTCGTTAAATTGTTTTTGGCGTAAAGATGGTCAAGCTATTTGGATGAATAATCAGTTATATGCCGATGAAGCTAAAAGCTATGGTGCAGATGCCGCATTAGCTGCTAGTTTTTTACAAGGCGTAGCGCAGCGTTTAGGTTTAGACAAAACGTGTATTTTTCCTGCTTTTGAAGATATTTATTATTATCTGTGGCGTGAGCGTAAGTTACCGATCAATGTTGACCCTTATGATTCTCGTATTAATGATGAAATGGAGCGGGCGCGGTTATTAAAACTCTTTAGCCAAGGCTTAGAGCATATCGTGGGTCATGTTTTACCGATTGCATGGAATGACAAAGCAGATACATGGCAAACAGGGTCATGGTTTTTACGCGATAAATACTGTTATTTAGTACCGGGAGATTCACCTTTAGGTTATCGCCTACCTTTAGACTCTCAGCCTTGGGTTAAAAAAGAAGACTTTCCTTATGTTAATCCTGTTGACCCAAGTGCTAATTTTGAGGAGCTAACAACATCTGTTAAACATCTTCGTTCTAAAACAGTCACTTTAAAAACGCCACCTGTTGCTAAGCAGTCGGCAGCGGAAGTCACACGTACAGCGTTGTCAGCCGAAGCGCGTGATGGCAAACTGTATTTATTTATGCCGCCTTTAGCGAAGTTAGAGCATTACTTAGAGCTGGTGTCGGCTATTGAAGAGACCGCCAAAGCGCTTAATCATCCGATTATTTTAGAAGGCTATGAGCCGCCGTCCGACCCACGAATAACAAACTTTAAAGTCACACCAGACCCAGCAGTCATCGAGGTTAACATTCATCCCTCAAGCACATGGCAAGAGTTGGTTGAAAAAACGACCTATTTGTACGAAACCGCTCATTTATGTAAGTTAACTAGCGAAAAGTTTATGACCGATGGCCGACATACAGGCACAGGTGGCGGTAATCATTTTGTATTAGGTGGCGCAACGGTACATGATTCGCCTTTTTTACGCAGACCAGATGTACTCAAAAGCTTAATTAGCTATTGGCATAATCATCCGTCATTGTCGTATTTATTTTCGGGTTTATTTATTGGGCCTACGTCGCAAGCACCTAGAGTGGACGAAGCACGTAACGATGCTTTGTATGAGTTAGAAATTGCGTTTAAACAGTTTCCTAAGGTGGGTGAATCGTGTCCAGCATGGTTGGTTGATAGATTATTACGCCATTTATTGGTCGATGTGACAGGTAATACCCATCGTGCTGAGTTTTGTATTGATAAATTGTACTCACCCGATAGCAGTACAGGTCGTTTAGGCTTGTTAGAGTTACGCGGTTTTGAAATGCCGCCACATGCTCAAATGAGTTTAGCGCAACAATTGTTAATTAGAGCCTTGATTGCTCGTTTTTGGCACACGCCATATAACCCGCCGCGTTTGACACGTTGGGGGGCAGAGCTACATGACCGCTTTATGTTGCCTTATTTTGTAGAGCAAGACTTTGCCGATGTGATTGAAGAATTACAAGGTGCAGGTTATGCCATACAAAAAGATTGGTTTAACGCTCATTTTGAGTTTCGCTTTCCAAAATATGGTGACTATGCCATTAAAGGCATGAAGCTTGAAGTGCGTCATGCTTTAGAGCCGTGGCATGTGTTAGGTGAAGAAGGCGCAAGTGGCTCGACGGTGCGTTTTGTGGATTCTTCGGTAGAGCGTGTGCAGCTAAAAATAACAGGGCTTGCGCCAGAGCGTTATGTGTTAAGCTGCAACGGTGAATCTGTACCGTTACGTCCTACGGGTAATGTAGGCGAATTTGTAGGCGGTGTGCGTTATCGCGCATGGCAGCCGCCTAATTGTTTACATCCGACCATTGGGATCCATGCCCCTTTAACGTTTGATATTGTGGATACGTGGATGAATCGTTCGTTGGGTGGATGTCAGTATCATGTCATGCATGCGGGCGGTCGTAGTTTTGATGATTTTCCAGTCAATGCTTACGAAGCAGAAAGTCGTCGTCTAGCGCGTTTTGTGCGTATGGGGCATACTCCATTCCAAGTACATGCTAAACCTTTTACTCCTAATCCAGAGCATCCTTTTGTGTTAGATTTGCGATATAAATAAAACCATATGTCTTCATTATTTGACACCTATCATCCAGACTCTAGCTCATATCATGAGGTATTTGCAAAAGACGGCTCGATTCACCCACACTGGCAACATTTTGCCAGTGTGTTGCAATCTATGTCGCCTGAGCAAATGCAGGCGCGCTCCGATCTAGTTTCCCAACAAATTCAAGAAAATGGTGTAACGTATAATGTTTATGGCGAAAAACAAGGTTTAAATCGTCCGTGGCGTTTAGGAGCAATCCCCAATTTGATTCCTGCCGAAGAATGGCAAGTATTAGCTGAAGGTGTTGCGCAACGTGCCAAGTTATTAAATTTGATTTTGGCTGATATTTATGGCGAGCAACAACTCATTAAACAAGGATTGTTGCCTGCTGAGCTGATTTATGGCCACAATAATTTTTTACGCCCTTGTGTGGGATTAAAACAAGCTCAAAATATCTTTTTGCATATTTATGCCGCCGATGTTGCCAAAGATAACAAAGGGCGATGGTGGGTCATGGCAGACCGTACTCAAACGCCTTCTGGCGCGGGTTATGCGCTCGAAAATCGTCAAATTATCTCACGGGTGTTTCCTGAGCTTTACCGTCAGTTAAAAGTACAATCGCTTAATGATTATTTTGTGGTGTTAAAACAAACCTTAATGCGTTTGTCACCCAGTTCAAACAAGCCGCCATTAATTGTGCTATTAACGGCAGGGCGTTTTAACGAAACTTATTTTGAACATATTTATTTAGCACGACACTTGGGTATTCCTTTGGTCGAAGGCGCAGACTTAACAGTACGCGCAGGTATTGTATATTTAAAAACGCTCAATGGATTAAAGCGTGTTCATGGCATATTACGTCGTTTAGATGATGATTATTGTGACCCTCTCGCTTTTAGAGCCGACTCTGCGTTAGGGGTTGCAGGCTTATTGGGTGCTGTTAGCGCAGGTAATGTTTTAGTGGCCAATGCCTTGGGTTCGGGGGTAATTGAATCGGCAGGGTTATTAGGGTTTTTACCCAAAATTTGTCAGCATCTTTTGGGTGAACCGCTCAAAATTCCCTCAGTCGCAACATGGTGGTGTGGCGAAACACCTGTCTTAGAAAAAGCTATCATCAATTTAGATCGGTTAGTGGTTAAACCTAGCTTTCCCTCTCAAAATTTTGAACCTGTGTTTGTAGAAGATTTAGACCAAACCCAAAAAGAATTGCTCAAAACGCGCTTACGCAGTCGTCCTTATGCCTATGTAGCTCAAGAAAAAGCCATATTAGCTCAAACGCCTGTGTGGGATTTAAAGCAACAACAGCTTGTGTCGCAGTCTTCTGCTATGCGTATGTATGCAACACCCAACGAAAGAGGCAATTATCAAGTCATGGCGGGTGGTTTGGCGCGTGTAGCTAAGCACCCACGTGATGCGATTGTCTCTATGCAGCGTGGCGGCATTAGTAAAGATGTTTGGGTTTGTTTTGGCCAAAATGCGCGTAGCGAAAAGCCTAAAGTACGTACACTAGGTGCGCGAGATTTATTACGTCAAGACCCTTATTTGTCGTCACGTGTGGCCGAAAATATGTTTTGGTTAGGACGATATTCGGAGCGTTGTGCTAATAATGCGCGTTTATTGCATTCTACCGTATCGCGTTATATAGATTTGGCTGATGAAAATGACTTTGCTTTACAAGCTGCTTTGGCAAGTTGTGAATATTGGGGCTTATGTCCTACAGATAAAAAAGAGCAAGCTCAGCAATTATTAGCAGGAATCTACGATAAAGAATTAGTAGGTAGTGTTGCTGCCAATTTACAAAGCCTGATATGGTCAGCTTCTCAAGTACGAGGACGTTTGTCTCAAGAAAACTGGATAACCATTACTGAGCTACAACAAGAAGCAGATAGCCTAGCCTCTACCGACTTAGGTAAAGCATTATCGTTTATAGATAGACTATTAATGTCGTTATCGGCGTTGTCGGGTGTAGTCTTAGATGACATGGTACAAGACCATAGTTGGCGGTTTTTAATGATGGGGCGGCGTTTAGAACGGCTACAATTTTTTACGCAAGTTATCGCACAATTATTAGAGCAATCGGTGATTGAACAAAGTTCATTAGATTGGTTGTTAGAGTTAGCCGAAAGTACCATTACCTATCGTAGTCGTTATGTGTCTAGCTCGCAGTTAATTCCTGTTTTAGATTTGGTATTATTAGACACCAGTAATCCTCATTCTATACAATTTCAAATTAAGGCATTAGTTCATTCTTTAGCACAATTAGAACATGAGCCTGATTGTGGTTTAGCGACCCTAAGCGAGCAATTAGAGTCCATTAATTTTGATGTACTAGAAAGCGAGATGAATTATCCTGCACGTTTAACAAAAGCCTTAGCGTTAATTGCGCGTTTATTGCAAGATATCGGGCAAGCAGGAAGTAACTTGGCTAGTAGCTTAGAGTTACGTTATTTTGCTCATATTGATACATTTAGCCAGTCAACGGTATCTTCCTAATGACTCATAAAGCACGTTATCAAGTCACACACGAAACACATTATCAATATGATTTTCCTGTGACCTTGTCGCAACAGTTATTGCATTTACAAGCTAGAGCCATGCCTTATCAGTCAACTATTGCCCAATATGTTGATATAGAGCCATTACCTAACGAAAGCTTTGCCTCCTTAGATAGTTTTGCAAATCCCTGTTTGCAGTTAGAGTTTAATCAGCCTCATGACGCTTTAAAAGTTATTGCCAATATGACTATTGATGTATATGAACGTCAAATATCGCCTTTTGAACAAAGTATGGCATGGGATAGTTTGGTAGATTTGTGTCGTTATCAGGGGGTAAGACAACTAGACGATAATCTTATGGCTGCATTACCGTTTTGTTTTCAATCGCCTTATATTCCCTTAAAACATCAGTTTGCTGATTATGCCGCGTCATGTTTTTTGCCCAATAAGCCTGTGATGCAAGCTGCACAAGCTTTAATGGCTAAAATTTTTAATGAGTTTAGTTTTGATCCCGAAGCAACACATATTGGCACGCCACTATTAGAAGTATTAGAGCATAAACGTGGTGTATGCCAAGACTATGCCCATTTTATGTTGGCTTGTTTGCGTTCGTTAGGTCTTCCTGCGCGTTATGTGAGTGGCTATTTGTTAACTCATCCTCCAAAAGGTCAGCCGCGTTTAATTGGCGCAGATGCCTCTCATGCGTGGGTGGCGGTATATTGCCCTTATTTGGGTTGGGTTGATTTTGACCCAACAAATAACTTAATTCCTAGCATAGAGCATATTACTTTAGCATGGGGGCGAGACTTTAGTGATGTATCCCCATTACGTGGCGTTATCTTTGGTGGCGGTGAACATGAGTTAGAGGTGAGTGTGACGGTGATGCCACTATAAAAAATTCTAATTATTGAGCGTTTTATGTCAGCTTTTACACAACAAATTCAAAATAATATGCGTCACCTTAAGGCTTTGTTTTATTTGCGTTGTGTAGCAATAGTCGGGCAAAGTAGTGCTGTGTTGTTAGTGCATTATGGTTTGCAAATGCCATTGCCGTTATTATCTTTGTTTATGGTAATTAGCTTTTTAGGCGTAAGTAATGGCTATATTGCCTATCAATTACATCGCCAATCACAGCCCGTTATTACTGCCGAAACCTTAGCGGCACAACTTACGGTTGATTTAATGGCTTTGGCGTTGTTGTGTTATTTTACGGGTGGCGTTACTAATCCCTTTGTTTCGTTATTTTTATTGCCTTTAGCGATTGCGGCGGCGGTATTGCCAATGGGTTATACTTTTGGCCTATTAATGCTGACCATCTTTTTATACGCCAGTTTAATGGCAGATTATGTGGCATTACCTATAATACCTGAACGTTGGAATAGCTATTTTTTATTACACAATGTGGCGTTGTGGCTTAATTTTGCTATTAGTGGCAGCCTAATTACGGGCTTTATTGCTTATTTAGCACATCAGCTTAGCCTCACGCAGACTCAACTAAAACAGCAGCAACAAAATCAAGCACAGCAAGAGCAAATTTTAGCCTTAGGGACGTTAGCCGCAGGTACAGCGCACGAATTAGGTACACCTTTGTCAACTATTGCAATTTTGGCACATGATTTACAAAGCCAAGTAAGTGCAAATTTACGCGAAGACATGGATTTATTATGCCAACAAGTCAATCAATGTAAGCACATTCTTAAAGCGATGGTAAAAAAAGTCGAATCTGTTCAAAATCAAGAATTAAGCCTTATTTCGGTACAACAATTAAAAGTTAATGTATTAGAAAAATTTCAGTTATTACGGCCATTGATTGTAGTCAAAGCCTCAAATACTTTATTAGAAGACGTGTATTTGGCGAGTTACGAAACCTTAGAACAAGCTATTTTAAACTTATTAAATAATGCCGCAGATGCGTCGCCAGACGAAGTAGAAATAAGTATTTATACCCAAGAGCATAAAATAATCTTAGATATTGCCGACAGAGGTGTAGGCTTGCCCCCCGAAATGTTAAATCAATTAGGGCAACACAGTTTATCGACCAAAGGCCAACAGGGTATGGGGATTGGTTTATTATTAGCTAATGCCACACTCGCACGTTTGGGCGGAGAAATCAGCTTTGTGGCACGTCGTGGTGGCGGTGTAGTAGCACGAGTTATACTACCTATTCATAGCACGGAAGGTGTTATAAGCAATTAACCGTTCAAAATTGTACGGCTAACGCGTAAAATGTTTTAAGCACTAATTTAAGGAATGTCACATGAAAGTGTTTGTTTTGTGTTTTATGGTGGCTTGTAGCGGATATAGCCATGCCCAACAAATTTGCCATAGCCAATTAACTAAAAATACACCCGATGCGCGTTATCAAGCGAATGGTAGCGAAATTAAAGACAATCAAACCAATTTGATTTGGCAACGTTGTGCGCTCGGTCAAACTTGGAGTGGCACGACGTGTACAGGCTTAGAAAAAACCTATACATGGGAAAACGCTTTGCAAGCAGCAAAACAAACGGGCTGGCGTTTACCTAATATTAAAGAGCTAAAATCTTTAGTTGAAACAGCGTGTTATGACCCTGCAATTAATAGTAATATGTTTAAAGAAGTGAGCAGCAATAGCTATTGGACATCGTCTACATTGGCAGAAGATGCACGCAACGCATGGACGGTAAAGTTTGATGATGGCATTGCTCGCTATATCAATAAAACAGATAATGCAGCCACACGCTTAGTCCGTAACCCATAATTTATACACTCCCTATTTTTAAGGATTAAACATGATATTACTAACAGGCGGTGCAGGGTATATAGGCTCTCATGCCGCTATTGAATTTATAAAAGCAGGTTATAGCGTTGTTGTGTTGGATAACCTGAGTAACAGTAAACAAGAAGCGGTTAAACGCACTCAAGCTTTGGCAGGTGTAAATTTTGATTTTATTGAAGGCGATATTAGAGATAGGGCGTTATTAGACAAGGTTTTTGCTCAATATGATATTAAGTCGGTGGTACATTTTGCAGGTTTAAAAGCAGTGGGTGAGTCGGTACAACAGCCATTACGTTATTATGATAATAATGTAAATGGTTCGTTAGTATTGTTTGAAGCCATGATAGCCGCTAATGTGCATACCATTGTATTTAGCTCATCAGCTACTGTTTATGGCGATCCTCATACCGTACCAATCAAAGAGGACTTTCCGCTATCAACCACTAATCCTTATGGGGCAAGTAAGTTGATGATTGAAAATATTTTACGCGATGTTCATGTTGCCAACCCACAATGGCGCATTGCATTGTTGCGTTATTTTAATCCAACAGGCGCACACGAAAGCGGTTTGATAGGCGAAGACCCTAATGGTATTCCTAATAATTTAATGCCTTATATTGCCCAAGTTGCCTCTGGCAAAAGATCTGCTTTACAAGTTTTTGGCGGTGATTATGCAACACATGATGGTACTGGAGTACGTGACTATATTCATGTCACCGATTTAGTAAAAGGCCATGTAAAGGCATTACAGTATTTAGAGCAGTATCAAGAGCTAATTACTGTTAATTTGGGTACTGGCAAAGGGTATTCGGTGCTTGATATGTTAAACGCGATGGAGCAGGCCGCCAATAAAACTATCCCTTATCAAATTACAGACAGACGAGCAGGGGATATTGCGGCGTGTTATGCCGACCCCGAATATGCCTTTAATAAAATAGGTTGGAAAGCCGAGTTTGATCAACAAGCCATGTGTCAAGATACTTGGCGTTGGCAGTCAAAAAACCCACAAGGTTATGATGACTAAATAAAAAAGGGCATAAAAATTTGCCCTTTATTTTATTGTGTTAGCAAAAACTCTACTAATGCTTTTTGTGCATGAAGACGATTCTCGGCTTCGTCCCATACCACTGCACGTGGATCATCTAGCATATCTTCAGAGATTTCTTCACCGCGATGTGCAGGTAAGCAGTGCATAAACAAAGCATCTGGCGCGGCTAAATCCATTAAGCGTGGATTAACTTGATAAGTAGAAAAACGACGCTTACGAATACTTTGTTCGGCCTCTTGCCCCATACTTGTCCAAACATCGGTTGCAATTAAATGAGCGCCTGATGCGGCATCTTCGGCTGTTTTTACTAAGGTTGCACAGTGTTTGTATTTTTCTAACAAAGCAGGGTCGGGTTCAAAACCATAAGGACAAGCAATATTGAGTTGAAAGCCTAATAAATGCGCGGCATGAATATAAGAATTACACATATTATTACCATCGCCAATCCATGCAAAGATTTTTCCTTTTAATTCGCCACGATGTTCTATAAAGGTTTGTAAGTCAGCTAAAATTTGGCAAGGATGATGATCATCCGTTAAGCCATTAATAACAGGTACTTTGGAGTACGCCGCAAATCGTTCGATAATTTCGTGAGCAAAAGTACGAATCATCACAATATCAGTCATACGAGAAATAACACGCGCAGAGTCTTCTATAGGCTCACCTCGGCCTAATTGGGTGTCTCTGGGTGACAAAAAAATAGCAGAACCACCAAACTGCGCCATACCTGCTTCAAAAGAAACACGAGTGCGTGTTGATGATTTTTCAAAAATCATGGCTAACACTTTGCCCTTAAATGGCTCATAAACGATGCCGTCATTACGCATTTTTTTTAATTCGATTGCGCGATTTAAAACAGCCATTAATTCGGTTGGTGTTAGGTCTAATAATGTTAAAAAATGGCGAACTGCCATTGCGACATCCTCAAAAATAAAACACCATCGCATGGTTAATGCGAGGGTGGTGTGTAATATAAAATCTTAGTGTTGTTTAATTCAACTTAAAAACTTTCGGATTAAGCGAGAAACACGCTCAATAATTTCATCTGCTTCTTTAGGTGTAATAACCAAAGCGGGCAACAAACGTACCACACTATCAGCCGTTACGTTAAGTAAAAGTTTTTCGTCGTCACGCGCTAAAGAAACCAATTCGGCACAAGGTTTAGGCAATTGAATACCAATCATTAAGCCTTTGCCATTTACTTGTACATTTAAATCTTCTAATTTGGTTTTAAAGGTTTGAATCATGTATGCGCCCATCACAGCAGCGTTTTCGATAGCACCTTGCTGTAATAGCTGTACAACTGTTAAGGCTGCTCGACAGGCCAATGGTGTGCCACCGTAGGTTGAACCATGATTACCTGCCTTAAATAAATGAGTTGCCTTTCCTTGTACCAAACAAGCACCAATAGGAAAGCCATTACCTAAACCTTTAGCTGTGGTCACTACATCGGGTTTTATAGTTGTATGTTGATAGGCAAAGTATTTACCCGTGCGTCCATTACCTGTTTGAATCTCATCAAGCATCAATAATAAGTTGTGTTTGTCACACACAGCGCGTAATTGCTCTAAATAAGTAAAGCCATTTTTAGGCACACGAATGCCACCTTCACCTTGAATTGGCTCAACTAAAATAGCCACAATGTTTGGGTTATTTGCAATGGCTTGTTCTATAGCGGCTACATCATCAAAAGGCACACGAACAAAACCTTGTACAAGAGGTTCAAAACCAATTTGTACTTTTTTATTACCTGTAGCAGATAAAGTAGCTAAGGTACGGCCATGAAATGAGTTTTCCATAACAATAATAGCAGGTTCGGCGATGTTTTTTTGATGGCCAAACAAACGTGCTAATTTAATGGCGGCTTCGTTGGCCTCTGCACCAGAATTACTAAAAAAACATAATTCCATGCCCGATACATCACGTAATGCTTGGCCAAGTGCTTCTTGTAACGGAATTTGATATAAATTTGAGGTGTGAACTAACGTAGCGGCTTGTTCGGCAATTGCTTGAGCAATAACAGGGTGAGCGTGCCCTAAGCCACAAACAGCAATACCTGTTAAGGCATCTAAATACGCTTGGCCATTAGAATCATAAAGCCAAACGCCCAAGCCTTTTTCAAATGCAATGGGTTGGCGAGCATAGGTGGGCATAAGTGCGCTAGTCATGAAAAAACCTAATTAATCAATAAATTTACAAAATTTTAAGAACAATGCCTAAGATACAACATTTTTTTGATTTTACATAAAAAATATCAATACTTAAATAAATCTGCTTTGCCTTATGTTTTTATTAATAATCGCGTTACAATATCGTCACCTAGTTTTTTTTAAAGGCCTAATGTGATGGACGTTGAAGCGTTAATTAAACAGCAAATTGCTGAAAATACCGTATTATTATACATGAAAGGCACACCGCAGTTTCCTCAGTGTGGCTTTTCTGCACGTACTGTCGAAGCATTAATGCAACTTGGTGAGCCTTTTGCATATGTAAATATTTTAGAAAATCCAGATATTCGTTCGACTTTGCCTAAAATGGCTAACTGGCCTACTTTTCCACAATTATGGGTTAAGGGCGAACTTATTGGCGGTTGTGATATTGTGTTAGAAATGACTCAAAAGGGCGAATTAGCTACTTTAGTTAAAGAAGCTGGGCAAAAAGCCGAATAAAGATAAACCTTGCGTAAAAGATTTGTTTGCGCAAGGTTTACTTACTTGGTCGATTAATAACCATAATTTCCGACTGCCCAATATCCGTACCAAGAATCATAATATCTGTACCTACCGCATCAGTCTTGATTCCTTTTTTAACTAATCTGCTTAACAATTCGTCTTTCTTCTTTTTTTCTTCAAAATCGTCATATATCTCCCAATTAAGTAGGCTAGATAAGTCTTTATCTTCCAAATCTAAAATATCAGATAATAAAAATTGAGGTTGATTGAGTGACTCATCAATAGAGGAGTTTTCCATTTCTTCTATATTTAATAGATTCATTTTTAGTTGAATCTTATTTTCTGTGTTCGTTAAAGAGGCAGGGGCTGTATTCGCGTTGTTTAAGGGAAGAATTTGAGTAATATTCTCTCCCCAGTTAATAATTTCGTGTGTGCCATCAATAACACTATATTCAAAAACCGTTTGGCCATTTGGTAAATTGTTAATGATTATTTTAGGCTTTGCAGTTTCTTCGGCAATTTTTCTATATAAATACATTGCTTGTAAAAACTTGTTATAACTAGAAAAATCTTCTAATCGAGGTCGTTCGTTATCGCCACCCATCGTGTTTAGAGCCATGATTTTAGGCTGAGTAATTAACTTTTCCATTAATGATGATAACGATATTGTTTTTGTACTTAATACGGGAGGGCTGTCTTTTGATATATCAAATGTTTCGCCAGCACTAAACTTAGTGTTGCCAAAACTAACACTTCCTCGTGTCACAGAGACGGTGAGTCCGTTTTCATCTAATAAGTTAGAATAATCCGCATCATATGTTTTTAATGTTCCCACGGGTGTGGTAAGAAGATAGCTATCTTGTGTCTGTCCAATAACCCCACTGATTATACGCAATTGACCTCTTATTAGGGTCAAGATGGCATCACTAGATTGAGGCTGATTTTTGTTAAAATTATACTGGGTAATTTCAAATAATGACTCTGGGTGTAAGGCAACGACACTATCATCAATCATTCGTATTTGTACTGTGGTCTCTTTGAGAGTTTCTATTTGTTCGCCTGTATGAATAATATCGCCTTTAAATACAGAACGCTTTGTGCTGTTATTAATGACAGAAGCTTGCCCTTCAACAAAAGATACACGCCCAGCAATATCCGCCCACACAATAGCATTAGAGCCAAACATAAAAGATAATAAAATGATGGTTTTTTGCGGAAAGAGAACCCGTTTGGATAACACGATTAACTCCTTGCACTACGAACTTATAGCGTTAGATGATGATATATACGTCTCTATTATAATGCGGTTGTATTTTTTGTGTAGTGGCAACTAAAAACAATTCGTTAATCCTCTAAAGGAGGAGGTGTAGCCGTTATTTCCTCTCCCCAGCTACTAATATCTCTATCAGTCTCTACCTCTGAATATTCAGGAGTGGTTTTTTGTTGATTTGGTAAATTAATAATTATTTGAGGTTTAAGGGTAGCCTCATGACGCTTTTCATACATATACATAGCATTTAAAAAATCATTATAGCTAGCAAAGTTTACCAATTCAGGTTTTTTATCACCTAAGTCTTTTATTTGATCAGAAAGTTTTTTACTTTTATTTTTTTGTGCAAAGTGATAGCTATCTATTTCGATCTCTCTATTCTCTGCAGCTAAAGTAACGCCATGAAAACAAATAGATAAACATACTATGAATCTAAGTTTCATAATTAATGACCACGAATTACAATATGAGAACCATTAAGGTCCAAGCCGATAATTTGTACATCACCAATATCAGGTGTGTCGCGAGTGCCAACACGTAAATTATTCATCGCAATATCAATGCCGTTAATGGCATCACCTAATTGCTTAAGCGTCAATAACAATCCACCGACAGTAGCATTTTTTCCTTTGCCACTTTCTTCAATATTAACTTCTAATTTTGCCGTTAAGTTGGGACTGGCATAATCAGTGATTTTAACGCTATCAATCATTAAGCTTCCGCCTTGTATTGAACCAGCTACATCTTTGATGTCAACATGGTTAATAGCTAAACCGTCTCTGATAAATGCATCAGCTAAAATTGTTACATTTGGAATAACATTGATACCGTCTATGGTGCGGTTAATTGTTTGAGTATGATGTTGGAGTTTTGCATTAATAGTCGCCGCACCTAAAACGATTTCGGATGGTCCCATGATTTTAATGTCGGGGCCACCATCGTTACTAGAACCCAAAACTGCAAGTGCCCCTAAATCAGCGCTACCGTCTTTATTTATGTTAGCAGCAGACGAGTCCGAATTTGAAACATAGATATCACCCAACTTAATAGCAAGTTTAGGCGTGTTGACATTTATTGTTAAGGCAGATTGGTCAACGGTGTTAACTTGTACACCACGCGCCAAACTAAGGTTTACTGAGATAGGTGTTGAATCATCCATAAAGACGACGGTAGATTGCTCAAGTGAGCCATCTCCAATAACGAGTGAGCCTGAATTTTTATTACTAGGGATACCGTCATTATCATGTATTAGACCTTGTCTAAAGCTAAGTCCTCTAAAAACAGTATTATTATTAGAGTCCATTTCTGCCAAAAAGCTGGGACTTAAGACACCTCGACCAACTAAAAAATTTTGATTTCTTTTACCCGGTGCAAGCTCAATGGTAAGCCCATCAAAAAGAGTGCTTCCTAAAATTACATCAATGTCAGGCTTACCAAAATCGGCACCAATAATACTTACGTTGTTGCCTAAAAAATTTTGTGTATTAACATTCAAAAATTTATTAATTAAAAGTTGCACATCATTTAATAAATCCTCATCATCTAGGGCATTGGGATTGTTCGAGAAAAAGTCTTCTGCAAGTTTGTTGCTAAAAACTCTTTTTTGAAGCAAATCCTTTATCTCAATGATTTTAAGTAAGCTGGGGGGCGAATCTGGTTGAATGCCTATAGCACTAACAATCGAAGTATCTCTTAATTCTTTAGTATCTAAGGCATTATTGGCATTTAAAAATAGCGCAAATAAGGCATTATTAGGGCTAGCATTGGTAGTGCTGCTTACGGGAGCATCAAATGAAGACGAAGAGGGCAATGATTTTTCATTGCTAAGATTAGCTTGAGTGTATTTATCTTCAAACTGTTGATAGTGACGCATCGCCTCAAGAAATGCGCCATAGTTAGAAAAGTTTTCTAATAATGGTTTTTTTACCTTTTCTTTGGAGATATAAACGCCATCTTCTGTCTCTAACGGAATGACGACTGGTTGACATTGTTTGCCTACTTTTTGTTTCGAGGCATCTTCTAGATCAATATTAGTGTTGTGGCATTTTTCAGGTAAAGTCGTTGTGGTGACAGCATAACTCTCACCTTCTTGCACATCTGCATCACCAACAGCATTTTCTACATTAACGCCGCCTTTGTTAACAGTAACAACCATTGCGCCATTATTTACAGTCGTAGAATAATCTGTGCCTCTAATGCCAATCGTAGCAACGGGTGTTTTAAATTGATAACTCACGCGGTTGGCTTTACCTATTGCGCCACTAATAGCGCGCGCGCCACCTTTGATGAAGTTAAATAATACAGTGCCTAGCTCTGGCGTATCTTTACTAAAGCTATAGCGAGTAATTTCAAATATGGAGTTGGGGCGTAAAACAATGATGCCGCCGTCCGTCATACGCACTTGGATACGGCCATTTGCTGTTTCTATTTTTTCGCCACCGCGAATCAAGTCGCCTTTAAATACAGAACGTTTATTGTTGTTACTATCAATAACTGAGACTTGACCTGTTACAAAGGTTACTCGTGCGGCAACATCTGCAAATACAGGCGCAGAAAAGCCTAAAACACCTAAAAAAGTGACTGTAGCCTTAGATAAGGAGAGGTGTTTACTGAAAAAATTCATGAAAAAGTCCCTCTGAGCGAGATTAAGCGTATCAGCAATCATTATTGATTATTGTTGAGATAAAATAATCTCTTTCATTTGCTAGCCGATATGTTAACACGCTGTTGTTTTTTGTGCGCTTGTTGTAGGTTTAATTATTTTTAAGAGTCTAAACGCTTAAGCGCATTAGGTAAACAGTAATTTTTTGAAATTAATGATAATGATTTTCATTTGCTATATAATTGAATAGAAATTTAAGGGGCAATTTTGTATAAATTGGCTGTTGTTTTGTGATGTAACAATAAAATATTGAACTTTTGATATGAAGAGAGCGATATGACACGTATGTTTTTGTGGGTCTTGTGTGGGTTGCTTATTAGCCTTAAAGGATGGGCGACCGAAAGCACAACTGAGCTTTTTTTAAAACAATATCTTAATCAGTCTCAAGCTAAAACACTTTGGTTAAATCAACCACTTAAACAGCGTGCTGCTAAGATTTTAGGTCATTCTTATCAAGGGCTACGCGTGCGTTATTGGCAAGATGGCGCACGTACAGCATGGATTTTAGATGAAATCGGCAAAGAGCAACCTATTACGGCAGGCATTATTGTTGAAAATAATAAAATCGTTGCTATGCAGGTATTGGCTTATAGAGAAAGCAGAGGCGGCGAAGTACAACAAGATTTTTTTACTAAACAATTTAAAGAGTTGAGTCTGACACAAGAAGATAAGCTAAATAAAAAAATTGACGGCATTACAGGTGCAACGTTATCGGTTTGGGCTTTACAGAAAATGGCACGTTTAGCGTTATTGTTTGATACGCAAAAGACAGCACCATGAGCAAAAAAGTTCATTGGCGTTTAATCATATTGCGCTGGCATAGACGCATTGGCTTAGTGTTAAGCGTTTTTTTATTCTGGATGTTAGCGAGCGGTGTATTGTTAAACCATAGTGATGATTTGTCATTGCATAAACGCTTTATGAGTAATGTCAAATTATTACAGTGGTATGGTGTTGCACCGCCACCACGCTATCAAGTTTTTGATATAAATATTGACGTGACAACCGATGGATTATGGCTTGGTCAACAAAACTTAGGCAGTTGCTCTAAGTTTTTGGGTATTGCTACCTTGGAGCAAATGAGTGTGATTGCGTGTGCAGAACGAATCATACTGCTTTCTAATCAGGCCGAAGTGATTGACCAAATAGATGAGCCGCGTGGTTTAAAACAACGCTTTGTTGCTATGAGTCAACAAAATCAGATAGTCTATTTAAAAGATGAACATGTGATTTATCAGCTTAACCTTGATGATTTAAGCGTTGCTTTAGTTCATCCTTTACAGCCGCTAACATGGTTTAAGCCCAGTTTGCCAAGCACACAAATTAGCCTAGAAAGAGTGTTATTAGATGCTCATTCGGGACGTTTGTTAGGTACATGGGGTAAGTATTTGGTTGATGCTTTTGCTATAATTTTGTTTGTGTTGCTTATGAGCGGTTGGTGGTTAGCCAAAAAACGCCATAAGATTTAATACTTACAAACCACAAATAATATAAGGTCTTTTTGTGTAACTACTGCACATTAAAACGTATCAAAACAAAAAAGTCTCGATTTGTTGTCTTGAAATATGCTAAATAAAGCCTCATCTTTAGCAACAACACTATTATTCCTACTATTTTAGTCGGGTTAATTAGTTATATCTTAAACTATCTCACACACATGGAGTCGATCATGGCTGTATTAGTTGGCAAACCTGCCCCAGATTTTACCGTTCCTGCCGTTTTAGCTAATGGCGAAATTGTTGATAATTATAATTTTGCTGATGCAATCAAAGGCAAATACGCCTTGGTATTTTTCTATCCTTTAGATTTTACCTTTGTTTGTCCTTCTGAGTTAATTGCATTAGATCATCGTATTCCTGATTTTGTTGCGCGTAATGTAGAAGTGGTTGGTGTATCTATTGATTCGCACTTTACGCATAACGCATGGCGTAATACCCCCGTTAACGAAGGCGGTATTGGCCAAGTTAAATACACTTTAGCTGCCGATATGAAACACGAAATTGCTAAAGCCTACGATGTAGAGTCCGAAGGTGGTGTAGCTTTCCGTGGTGCATTTTTAATTGATACCAACGGCATTGTGCGTTCACAAATCGTTAATGACTTACCATTAGGTCGTAACATGGAAGAGTTAATTCGTTTGTTTGATGCTTTACAATTTAACGAAGAACATGGTGAAGTTTGCCCAGCTAACTGGAAAAAAGGCGATGAGGGTATGACTGCTTCGCCTGAAGGTGTTGCAGCGTACTTAGCTAAAAACGCAGAAAGCCTATAATTAACTTGTTTCGCCCCCTTTTAAATATTAAAAGGGGATATTTTATCCACTAAAGGAGCTAGCCTCATGGCCATTACTTTGCCAGCTTTACCTTATGCTGATGACGCATTATTACCTCATATTACCCCAGAAACTTTTAGCTATCATCATGCTAAACATCACAATGCTTATGTTGTTAACTTAAACAACTTAATCAAAGATACCGATTTAGCGGATCAAGATTTAGAAGCCATTATTCACGCAGTTGCAGGGGACGCGAGCAAAGCGGGTGTATTTAACAATGCAGCTCAAGTATGGAACCATACTTTTTATTGGAATTCGATGAAGCCTAATGGCGGTGGTAAGCCAACAGGTGCAATTGCTGCAAAAATTGATGAAGATTTTGGTAGCTACGAGAAGTTTGTTGAGTTATTTACCGCCGCTGCAACCACTCAGTTTGGTTCGGGTTGGGCTTGGTTGGTTGTTGGTGCTGATGGTAAATTAGCCGTCACAAAAACAGCCAATGCGGATACACCATTAGTGCACGGCCAAAAAGCTTTGTTAACGATTGATGTGTGGGAACATGCTTATTACATTGACTTCCGTAATATGCGTCCAAAATACATTACGACTTTCTTAGAAAGTTTAGTGAATTGGGATTTTGCTAACGCTAATTTAGCGGGCTAATCCTCCAGCGTAAAAAAGGCGCATATTGCGCCTTTTTTATTTAGGGTGGCTAAGTTTGCCGAAAGCTCGAAGCCTTACTTTAAATTATCTAAATATTTCTCGGCATCTAAAGCTGCCATACAACCCGAACCTGCGGAAGTAATAGCTTGGCGGTAAATATGGTCTGCCACATCGCCCGCAGCAAATACGCCTTCAACTGAAGTCATGGTTGCATTGCCTTCGCTGCCACTTTTAACGGTTAAATAGCCATTTTTCATGGCTAATTTATTAGCAAAAATATCGGTATTAGGCTTATGACCAATGGCAATAAATACGCCTGAAACATCAACTACTTGAGTGGTGTCATCTTGGGTGCTTTTAATGCGTACACCCGTTACACCGCTATCATCGCCTAAAACCTCATCTACGGCATGATTCCAAATAATCGAGATTTTACCTTCTTTTTCTTTAGCAAATAAATGATCTTGAAGGATTTTTTCTGACTTTAATTTATCACGACGATGTACCAACGTAACGTGAGAGGCAATATTAGATAAATATAAAGCTTCTTCAACAGCAGTATTACCGCCACCAACTACCATGACTTTTTGATTTTTGTAAAAGAAACCATCACAAGTCGCACAAGCACTTACACCACGACCACTAAAAGCTTGCTCGGAATCTAAGCCTAAATATTGAGCCGATGCACCTGTTGCAATAATCACGGCATCTGCTGTGTAGTGACCACTATCACCCATTAATTTAAAAGGACGTTGACTAAAATCGACTTCGTTAATATGGTCAAAAATAACTTCTGTACCAAAACGTTCGGCATGAGCTTGCATCCGCACCATTAAATCAGGGCCAGTTAAGCCATGTGCATCACCAGGCCAATTATCGACTTCGGTGGTGGTGGTAAGTTGACCACCTGCCTGAATACCTGTAATAACCACAGGGTTTAAATTAGCGCGCGCTGCATACACGGCAGCCGTATAACCCGCAGGGCCAGAACCTAAAATTAACAAACGAATATGACGCGAATCCATTATTGACTCCACTTATAAATAAACAAATAAAACATGACTGATAAATAAGGACTCTAAACGTAAAAAGCAAGGTAATACAGACAAAACAACCTAAACTAAACAATAATGCTGCGATTAAAGGAGAATTTAAGATGAGAATTGGTATCCCACGTGAGCGTAAAATCTTAGAAGCGCGTGTCGCACTCACTCCTAAAGCTGTATTTGCTTTAATTAAAGCAGGGCATGATGTTTATATCGAAAACGAAGCAGGCCAACTAAGCGGATACACTAACCAAAACTATCAAGAGGCTGGCGCACACATAGCCGCAGGCTTAGAAGATATTTATCAAGCTGATTTAATTGTTAAAGTTAAAGAACCTACGCCAGAAGAATTAATCTTACTAAAACCATTTCAAAAAATATTTTGTTATTTACATTTAGCGGCTTACCCTAAAGTCTTAAAGCAACTTCTTAATAAAAAAGTCACCGCCTTAGCCTTTGAAACACTAACCATTAATGAGCATTTACCTTTATTAGCACCTATGAGTGCCATTGCAGGACGTTTAGCCGTTCAGTTAGCAATGCAATATTTACAAAAAAATCAGGGAGGTGCAGGTGTATTACTAGGGGGAGATTTTAATGTGTATCAGCGAGGTTGTGTGCTTGTGTTAGGCGCAGGTATTGCAGGTAGTCAGGCAGCATTATTAGCCGCTGCACTAGGTACAAAAGTTTATGTGTTAGATAAGTCTCAAGCGGCATTAGATAAGTTATTAAAACAAGATAAGCGTATTTGTGTCGATATTTTTAGTGAAGATAAGTTACAACAAATATTACCTAAAGCCGATGTGGTCATTGGTGCGGTATTAGTTAAAGGAGCAAATGCACCCAAATTATTAACATTAGATTTGCAACAAAAACTAGCTAAGGGTAGGGTCATGGTGGATATTGCCATAGACCAAGGGGGCTGTATTGAAGGTATACAAGCAACCGACTGGCAACAACCTATTTATTGGAAAGATGGCTTAGGTTATATTGCGGTCACTAATATGCCTGCCGCCGTACCACGCACCGCCACCCAATTATTATCGACTGCTATTTTGCCCTATGTGCTTGCCTTGGCGCGTGGTGAGCTGTTGACTAATGCAGCATTACAAAGTGCGATTGCGGTAGATAATGGTCAAATTGTGCATCCTGCACTTAAAAAACCTTAATCTATGAGGTGAATCTACACAAGGCAACACGCTTTTTATGCTAAAAATCGCATATACTTGAGCATTCTTTTTAATAAATGCACGGATTTTGGTTGTGACTGCTTCTTTACAAAATAATGCTGCTAATACAAATAGTTCATCTACTCATCAACACAAAGGTTGGCGCGAAGTCCAAAGTATAGGTTGGCTTGGTCTTGGTTTATACCTGTTTGTGGCTTTGCTGACCTATTCACCCTTAGACCCTGGTTGGTCAAAGCTAAGTAGCGAAACCTTAGCTGTTTCTAACTCGGCAGGTATCTCGGGTGCATGGTTATCTGACCTGTTTTTTAGCTTTTTAGGTAAAGCTGCTTTTTTGTTGCCCTTATTTTGCGTTTTTGAGGTGTTAGCTATTTGGCGTAATCCAAATAATGGCTTTAAGTTTTGGTTTAGATGGCTAGCGCAAAGTTTATTATTGGTGTCCACTGCAGGATTATGTACCTTACATAGCGTAGAGCTAAGCGAAACCATTTTAAATGCCGCAGGCGGTATTATTGGGCTAGAAGTGGCTCATGCCATGCTACAAAGTTTTGGTTTAATTGGCAGTAGTGCGTTGCTAGGCGGAGTCATTTTATTAAATGGCACATTAGTGACAGGCTTTTCGTGGCGTTTAGTGTTAGAAGCCTTAGGTTATGCACCTTATGCTTTATTATTAAAACTCCAAGCTAGCTTGCAGCATAAAACCCAAGAATATAAAGAACATAAAACGCAACAACAAGATCTTGAGGTTGCCGCCAAAAAGCCCGAAGAAACATTTGAACTTAACATTACAAATCAACAAGTAAAATCACAAATTAAACCTGCCGAACGTATAGAGCCGTCATTAAGCAATTTACCAACCTTAGTTAGTGATGATGCTTCTACACCGCAACTAGGCGAAGCACCACAGGTTTTAGACGAATTAAACGAAGTGTTATCAGGTTTTACGCAAGAAATGCCTGCCATTACGCCCGCAATGTTGGCCGCAGCAAAAGCAGATATTACTGCACAACAAGCGGTAGAGGAATTAGATGTATCTTCTGTTAATAACACTAACGAAAGCAATGAGTTATTAGCAATACTTAAAGAGTCACCAACAGAAAATATACTTGTTGATGATCTAGAACAAAACCAGCAATTACAACAATCACAAGACTTATTAAGTGCCGATCTTGGTGCGTTTTTTAGTGATGATGATTTTCCTGTGCTTGAACAATCCGCGCCTGTTGTTAGCCCACAACAAGTAGCTACACCAAAAACCGTTGAGCCGACAATTCAGCCAGTAGTTGCACATAAAGAAGCCATACAAAAAGAAGTTGTTGCCGAAAAAATTACGCCACAAATAACACCTCAAAAAGTACACACACCTGAGCCTATTATCGAGAAAGCTCAAGTTATTGAAGAAGTTACAGCACATTTAGAGAGTGTAGATGAGCCAGAGCTAACTGACCTTGAACAAAATGATATTAGCTATCATCAATTTGATGATGAAATTGAGATAGACAATAACGAAGCTTCTTTTGTCAACATAGAAGAAGAGGCTACGTTAACTCCAGAACCTATTGCACCCGTTCAATCTCCTCAAGTTACTCAGCTTAACAGTATAGAAAACGAAGATGATTTTGATGAGGTACATTTTGAGCCAAGTGTTGCACCAACACCGCCAGCCGCTAAACCTTTGCCTGCGATGCACTCGGCTTCTATTAATACCCATCGCACCAAATTGCCGTCTTTAGATTTGCTCGAAAAGCCTGATAGCAACCGTAAAGAAGGCTTTACGCCTGAGCAATTAGAGCGTTTATCCCGCTTGCTCGAAATTAAACTTAAAGAGTTTAATATTGATGCCAAAGTGGTTGATGCGTTGCCCGGCCCTGTAGTAACACGTTTTGAAGTGGATTTGGCCGCAGGGGTTAAAGTCTCCAAAATTACCAATATTGCTAAAGATTTAGCGCGTTCCATGGCGATGATTTCGGTGCGTATTGTAGAAGCCATTTTGGGTAAAACCGTGATTGGTATAGAAATACCTAACGAAAATCGCCAAATTGTGCGTTTTAGAGAAATTTTAGATACGCCCGTTTATCAAGAAAAAGAATCACCTATTACCATGGCTTTAGGTAAAGATATTAGTGGTATCCCGATGGTGGCCGACATGGCGCGGATGCCGCATTTGTTGGTGGCAGGTACAACGGGTTCGGGTAAATCGGTGGGCGTAAATGCCATGATTTTAAGTATTTTGTATAAGGCTACGCCTGACGAAGTACGTTTAATTTTGATTGACCCTAAAATGCTAGAATTATCTATTTACGATAAAATCCCGCATTTGTTAACGCCTGTTGTGACCGATATGAAAGATGCGGCTAACGCATTACGTTGGTCGGTGGCCGAAATGGAACGTCGTTATAAACTCATGGCGGCAGTGGGTGTGCGTAATTTGGCAGGCTTTAATGCCAAGCTCAAAGAGTGCGAAGCCAAAGGCGAAAATATTTTAGACCCTTTATGGAAGCCAGAAGATACAGGCTTGCAAGATAGCGCACCACGTTTAGAGCCTTTACCGTTTGTAGTGATTGTAATTGACGAATTTGCCGACATGATGATGGTGGTTGGCAAAAAAGTAGAAGAGTTAATTGCGCGTATTGCTCAAAAAGCCCGCGCCGCAGGGATTCACTTAATTTTGGCGACACAACGTCCCTCAGTAGATGTAATCACAGGTTTAATAAAAGCCAACGTGCCATCTCGTATTGCGTTTCAGGTGTCTAGCAAAATAGACTCACGAACCATTTTAGACCAAGGCGGTGCAGAGCAGTTATTGGGTCATGGCGATATGCTATTTCAACCCATTGGCAGCAATTTACCTGTGCGGATTCATGGTGCCTTTGTGAGTGATGATGAAGTACATCGTGTGTGTGACCATTGGCGTAGTTGTGGTGAACCCAATTACATTGAAGCCATTTTGCAAGAATATAACGATGACGGTACACCCGCTAAAGGCGCAACAGGTGGTATGGGTGACGAAGACGTTGATGCCGAACAAGATGTTTTATACGATGATGCCGTAGCTTTTGTCTTAGAAACACGTCGCGCTTCTATCTCTTTTGTGCAGCGTAAATTTAAAATTGGCTACAATCGTGCCGCACGTTTAATTGAAGCAATGGAAATGGCTGGTTTGGTTAGCTCAATGCAAGGTAATGGCACGCGTGAAGTGTTAGTTCCTAATAATAATTAGTGTTTTTAGGGTGTATTTGTGAGGGCAGACAACGGGGTCTGCCCGTGCTTTTGGTGAAAGCTATAACCTAAAGCATACACACTAGGCTAATTGCTCAACAAAACACTGCTATAAGTCTTACCCAACATTGCTTTTATGTGCTTATGCTATAAAGATTATTTTAAAATTAGAGTTTTTTATTTATGCGTATGTTAACTGTTATTACCTTAGCAACCTTGTCTGGCTTGACGATAGCCGATGAAGCCGCCAGTCAAAAACTTAATGCGCTACTCGAAAAAACAACTAGCATATCGGCACATTTTGAGCAAAATACCTTAGACCCTAAAGGGAAGTCTTTGCAAAAAATAATGGGCGAAATGCAGGTTAAACGACCTAATTTATTTAGATGGGACACTACCCATCCTTTTGAACAACATATTATTGCCAATGGTGAAGTGGTGTGGGTTTATGACCCCGAATTACAACAAGCCACCAAACAGAAACTCGATAAACAAGTGGCCAATACACCTGCTTTATTGTTATCTGGTGACAGTAAAAAAATTGCCTCCTCATTTAATGTTAGTGAAGAAAAGTCTGCTAAAAACACCACGTTTATTTTAAAACCCAAAGCCAAAGAAACCGTTTTTGAGAGTTTACGTGTCTCTTTTAATGGCTCAACGCTTAATTCTATGCAATTAAAAGATTCTTTAGGCCAAAAAACCGATATTGTCTTTAGTCAAGTGCAAGTTAATGGCAAAATTGCGCCATCTCTGTTTCAGTTCACACCACCTAAAGATGTAGATGTGATTGACGAATAATATTTAAATAAGTTCCCTCTCCTGATTTAGGGGAGGGTTAGGGTGGGGTTTAACAAAATATCCCCTCCCAACCTCCTCCTCAACAGGTGGAGGAGTAATAGACCCACTTTGTATTGAGAGAACCATGTTAGACGCAAAATTATTACGCACACAGGCTGAGTTTGTGGCCACTCGTTTACAGTGCCGTCATGTAGAGTTAGACACCGCCAAATTAGCTGCTTTTGAAGAGCAACGTAAAGTGTTACAAAGCGAAACCGAAAGTTTGCAAGCCGAGCGTAATGCAGGTGCCAAACAAATTGGCGCGGCCAAAAAAAGCGGTGCCGACGTTGCACCTATCATGGTGCGGATGCAAGAAGTTAATCAACGCCTAGAAACGGTTAAAGTTGAATTAGAAAACTTACAAGCTGACATTAATGCGTTTAGCATGGCTTTGCCTAATTTGCCGCATGAGTCTGTACCTACAGGCAAAGGCGAAGACGACAATGTAGAAGTGCGTCGTTGGGGAGTAATCAAAGCATTAGATTTTGAAGCCAAAGACCATGCTGATTTAGGTGAAGAGTTAGGCTTGCTCGATTTTGCTACCGCCACCAAAATTACAGGATCACGCTTTTCGGTACTTAAAGGCAGTTTAGCACGCCTACAACGGGCGTTAACGCAATTTATGCTTGATTTACATAGCACTGAGCATGGTTATCAAGAAGTGTATGTGCCGTTTTTAGTCAATGCTGAAAGCTTAAAAGGCACAGGCCAATTACCTAAGTTTGAAGAAGATTTATTTAAGCTACAAGGCGAAAAACCTTATTATTTGATTCCAACCGCCGAAGTACCCGTTACTAATATTGCGCGTGACGAAATTATTGCCGCCGAACAACTGCCTGTAAAATATGTAGCACATACCCCGTGTTTTAGAAGTGAAGCAGGCTCTTACGGTAAAGATACTCGTGGTTTAATTCGTCAGCATCAATTTGAAAAAGTTGAATTAGTACAATTAGTTCGCCCAGAAAACTCCTATCAAGCCTTAGAAGAATTATTGGGTCATGCCGAAAAAGTACTACAACTGTTAAACTTGCCGTATCGTGTCATGTTGTTATGTGGCGGAGATATGGGCTTTTCTGCCGCTAAAACTTACGACATAGAAGTGTGGTTACCTGCACAAAATAAATTTCGTGAAATTTCTTCTTGTTCCAATTTTGAAGCCTTTCAAGCGCGTCGTATGCAAGCCCGTTACCGTGACAAAGACAGTAAGCCCGATTTACTGCATACCTTAAATGGCTCTGGTTTGGCGGTAGGGCGTACCTTAGTGGCTATTTTAGAAAATTATCAACAAGCCGATGGCTCGATTATTATTCCTGAGGTATTGCAGCCTTATATGGGCGGTATTCAGGTTATAGGGAGATAAACAATGTTAGTTAATCAAGACGTTGCAGCGCGATTTTTAGCCGCTTATAAAGAATTAATGCAAGCCTTAAATCAGGGTGTAGAACCTGAAAACATGGAACAATATGCCAAATTGCGTGAAATGATTTATTTTTATCGTAATAATCATCCACAAGTCTATGAAGATGCCTTAATACCCGAATGGCTAAATACCATTAAAAACGCGGTTTTTGGTGAGTTTATTTATCTTAAAAAGTATCAAAAAGGTTATGTATTACAAGAGATGACCACAGGCACTTTTTATCAGGTTAAAGGCTTAACGACTAACTTAGAAGACTCGTTACCTGAGTTTATGATTGTAAAAACAGCGTTATTGCCTTTTGAGGGTGAGTGGTTGTGTGATGGTTTGTTAATTCATAAAACCGAGTTAAGCAAAGAAGACGCACGCGCCGCCCGAGATGCTTATGCCGAAGCCAAAAAACAAAAGCAGGTGATTGCTTAATGGATTATTTACCCGTCTTTTTTAAAATCACTAATCAATCTTGTTTAGTGGTAGGCGGTGGCCATATCGCCAAACGTAAAGTTAATTTGTTGCTTAAAGCAGAGGCAAAAGTAACGGTTATTGCGCTTGAAGTGTTGCCTGAGTTAAAAGCGCAAATTTTGGCATCAGGTGGGCAAGTAATAGAACAAGCCTATCAAGCAAGTTATGTGGCTAATCAACGCTTAGTGATTGCCGCCACCGATGACTTGGCTTTAAACAAACAAGTGTTTGATGACTGTGAAGCACTTAGTATTCCTGTTAATGTGGTTGATGCACCCGATTTATGTCGATTTATTTTTCCGTCAATTATTGACCGCTCGCCCGTTGTGGTGGCTATTTCGAGTAGTGGTCAATCGCCTGTTTTGGCGCGTATGTTGCGTACCCGTTTAGAAAGTATTATTCCTGCGGCCTATGGTCAATTAGCGGCTTTTGTAGGTTCTTTTAGAAAACAAGTGCAACAAGTCTTACCTGACACCTCATTACGTCGTGCTTTTTGGGAAAAGGAGCTACAAGGGCGTTTTGCTGAGTTGGTTTACAATGGCCGTTTAGATGCCGCCACCGAGCATTTACAGCAAGCTTTGAGTACACATCAACAACATGCAGGTGAAGTTTACTTAGTAGGTGCAGGGCCGGGCGACCCTGATTTATTGACCTTTAAAGCAGTACGTTTAATGCAGCAAGCCGATGTGGTGGTGTATGACCGTTTAGTATCTCAACCTATTTTAGATTTGTGTCGGCGTGATGCTGACTTAATCTATGTGGGCAAAGCACGTGCTAATCATGTGGTGCCTCAAGAAGATATAAATCAACTGTTGGTGCGTTTAGCTCAAGAGGGCAAGCGAGTTTGTCGCCTAAAAGGTGGTGATCCGTTTATTTTTGGACGCGGTGGGGAAGAAATCGAAGAGTTAGCCGAGGCAGGTATTCCGTTTCAGGTTGTACCCGGTATTACTGCCGCCAGTGGATGTTCGGCCTATGCAGGTATACCTTTAACACATCGAGATTATGCTCAATCGGTACGTTTTGTAACAGGCCATTTAAAAGATGGCACGCCCAATTTGCCGTGGTCAGAACTGATTCATGAGCGTCAAACCTTAGTGTTATATATGGGTTTGGTGGGCTTGGATGAAATTACCCAACAATTAATGGCTCATGGTATGCGTGCCGATATGCCTGTTGCTTTGATTTCGCATGGCACACGCCCTAATCAACAAGTTGTTATTGGTGAGATTCATAACATTGCCCAAAAAGTGCTAGAGAGCGGCATTAAAGCCCCAACGCTGACCATTATTGGTGATGTGGTTAAACTACAAGATAAGTTGGCATGGTTTGGTAACGAACAAACCTAAAGTCTAAAGCAGCTAAACTAAATAGCTATGTCAGCAAGACTCATGTTTTAGGGGCTTACACAATTGCCATTAGCTATTTACAATAGCTACATAGGACTGACGTGGTTATCGCTTATTTACTCACTAAGTAATCGTTAAAAGGGATTACTTAGCTCACAAAACGCGCTAATTTTGGTAAAATGCGTCAGTCCTCAATATATTTTATTGCATCGAGGAAAATCAATGTCCGCTTTCTTTCAAGAAACCGTATTAAGTGTGCATCACTGGAATGACACCTTGTTTAGTTTTACAACTACACGTAATCCTACCTTGCGTTTTAAAACAGGGCAGTTTGTAATGATAGGCTTGGAAGTCAACGGCAAACCCTTAATGCGTGCTTATAGCGTGGTAAGCGCACACTACGAAGACCATTTGGAGTTTTATAGTATTAAAGTGCCAGATGGCCCTTTAACCTCGAAATTACAGCACTTACAAGTGGGTGATACCTTGTTAGTCAGCAAAAAGCCAACAGGTTCTTTGATTATTGATAATTTAAAACCTGCTAAAAATTTGTATTTGTTATCTACAGGCACAGGCTTAGCCCCGTTTATGAGTGTGGTGCGTGACCCTGATTTTTATGATGCTTTTGAGAAAATCATTTTAACGCATGGTGTACGTTGGAAGAGCGAATTGGGGTATTTTGATCATATTACCGAAGATTTGCCAGACCACGAGCATTTTGGTGAGTTAGTCAAAGAGCAATTAATTTATTACCCAACCGTCACCCGTGAAGAGTTTGGTACGCAAGGACGTTTAACCGATTTACTCGAAAGTGGCAAATTGTGTGACGATATTGGCTTGCCACAGTTAAACCCAGAAACTGACCGCGTGATGATTTGTGGTAGCCCAAGTATGTTAAAAGACTTGGTGGTCATTTTAGAAAAACGTGGTTTTGTTGAAGGCACGAGTCATTCACCAGGTGATTATGTGATTGAAAGGGCGTTTGTAGAGAAGTAAGTTGGTTTGGTGAAAGATGTCTAGAAAATAAAGATATGCTTAAAATGATGGGTCGACATATAAGATAAGACCCATCGTACAAAAAACGGAAACTTGAGTCAATTTTGACCTTGCTGTAACATTTTTTTTGGGATAAATTTAGGAAAAATTGACAGAAAATGGACATATAATAGCTATGATGACTGGATACTTTAACAAAACTAATTTTTTATCATGTTTTGCATTGTTTTTCTCTTATTTTAATCTAAAAAAACGTATTTTGGGTCGTTTAACAGCGATAGTAATACTAGTCGCAAGCAGTTTTGCGCATGCTGGTAATGATGCTGTATGGTATGACAAGGAAACCAATCTGACTTGGATGCGATGTGCTATCGGTCAGAAATGGGCAGGGGGTACTTGTAGAGATAAGCCATTAGGCCTTCAATGGAAGCATGCATTACACTTCGTAACTGACTTAAATCGAGATGGTGGATTTGTTGGCCATCGTGATTGGCGTGTTCCTACAATTAAGGAATTGAGTAAACTGAGAAAATGTAGTAATGGTTGGGAAATGGATCAAGAGGTAATAAGCAGGAAAACAACCACTACTGTAGAAGGAGTAAAATCAAATATAATTTTAGGGAAAGAACGTATAAAGACTATTACGTTAGCAAAGGGGATGTCCTTACCTAAGTCCTGTGTATCTGGTTCAAAAAGCCCAACGATTGATACCGCGATTTTTCCTAATACCACCCCAGAATGTTGGTATTGGTCGTCAACATCTGTTGCGAAGAACAATGACAGCGCGTGGTTTATCAGTTTCAGTGATGGCCAACTCATTAACAATGAGAAGAGCTTCGACTGTTACATTCGTCTTGTGCGGTCAGGTCAATAGTTTAATTTTAATTAAAACCATGTTGCTGAGTGTTGATGTAATAAGGAGACTATTTTGAGTAAAAGTATTTCGATTTTCGTTTCATATTCTCATATAAATCAGAAATCTGCGATCCAATTAATTGAATTGTTATCAGAACAGTTAAAAGCATCAAAAAATTATGATTATCATATTTGGTTTGATAAGCAATTGAATGTGGGGGAAGTTTGGAAAACTAAACAACCACCAGCTAAAGCTGGAGGGTTAGCAATAACGACTAAAGTCG
>ERZ724517.34-NODE-34-length-73596-cov-7.507350_pt1 | contig 73596 bp, 59 predicted proteins | sample MGYA00376050_ERZ724517 | MGnify/ENA primary metagenome ERZ724517 (study PRJEB28724, sample SAMN07190886) | activated sludge metagenome | isolation source: activated sludge of sewage treatment plant in Hong Hong | place: USA: Christiansburg, Virginia | collected... | reverse complement strand
GGTTATGCCTATAAAATATTAAATACCATCTCTCCAAAGTTCGGAGCCAAATTATTAGCCATCAATCAAGGTGCTATTATTAAACGCGCCAAATTTGTATCTCCTAAAAAACACTTAGTAGAAATTCGTTTAAAAGGTTTTTTTTCTAGTCTGCCACGCACGGTATTTGACAATTTTTTACTGCAGATGGTAAAAGAAGAAACCAAAACAACCATTTTCGAAAATACCACCGCACAAAAAATAGAAGTTCAATCAGATGGCGTTATCGTCACTACACAAGACGGAACACAATTAAAAGCAAAAATGGTAATTGGTTGTGATGGCGCACACTCCATCGTTCAATCTGCTTTAACCAATACGCGTGAAGCATTAGTTGAAACCTATCCTGGCATTCGTTCTTATTACAAAAATGTAAAGGGTGTAGAACAAGACTGTTTGGAGATTCATTTTTTACCAAACATTCCAAAAGGTTACTTCTGGATTTTTCCTTCTACGGATGGTTTAACCAATGTTGGCATTGCCGCTAATAAAAAAATGTTAGCGAAGCACAACATCAACATGCGAAAAGAATTTCACTACTTGATGAATGAAGCGTCGCAATTTAAAGAACGTTTTGCTGAAGCTGAATTAGTTGGCGAAGAAAAAGGTTGGTCCATTCCTATCGGTTACTTTGATGGTAAATTGCCAATCTCTGGCAATCGTATACTATTGTGCGGAGATGCTGCAGGGCTTGTGGAACCAGCTACTGGAGAAGGTATTGCTCCAGCAATGTCATCAGGTAGATTCGCCGCCTGGCAAATTAAAAAATGCTTTAAAGAAAATAATTTTTCAGCAGACTTTATGAAGGGTTATGATAAAGACATTCGTAAAAAATATTTCAGAAATTATTATTTCAAAACAACCATTACCAATCTCTATTATAAAATGCCGTTCTTAATGGATTGGGTAATTGCATTTTTTTCGGGCTTACACAAACTGCAAGGAAGAAAACATTAAAATCGTTTCAATTGCTCGTTCCCAAAGAAATCCCACTCAGGTGTATTGATTTGTTCTGCATCTGCATTCAACTCATACCAAGGAGAAATAGCAGGATTATTTTTATTAATCAAAATATGAATGTCTTGCGCAGGCATGTAACTCTGTGCCACCATAAATAATTTTTTGTTTGTCTTTGTGTTGATAGCCATATCAACCACAATAACCGCATGTCCTGGGCTTCCTCCTAAAATCAATACATCTCCAATTTGCATGTCTTTTTGAGCAATCTGTTTTAATTCTTTATTCAAAGACGCTGTGCCTGCATAAGTAAATACCATGTTCAAATATTCTTTAAAGGATGTATAAGAAACACTTTCTTTCGTTGTCTTTACCCAAGTTACATTATTGCCTTTTACTGCAATGCGATAACCTTTTCTCCACTTAGCATATTCTGCATTAAATCCATTGGTGAAATTAAAATGCAAGGCATCATACAATTTATTTTGATATAAATACTCTGCACGCAAACGCATCACTGCATCTGCACATTGTTGTAAATCTTTTGAACCGACATCAACATTTAAAACTGCGGCAGCCACTTTATTTGGTTTTTCTTGTCCGTTATAAAAATGAACTAACGTGCCGTTTGGTTTTAAAGAAGTGCTTTGGAGAAATGCTCCGAAAGAACTTATTTCAGATTTTACTCTGACAAAACCTGCAGGCGTTGAGAAACGTTCAGCAACTGTTTTTCCAGCAGCAATAACTAATAAAGAAGGTCGTTGTTTGCGAAAAGCAAAAACAGAAATCAAACAAACCACACAGGTTAAAACACCAAATTTAAAATATGTGTTTTTGTTTACGATGATTTAAAAATATAAATCGTCCGTTTTTAAACGTAAGTAGCGACTCACCGAAAGAGCAGCGCTCAAGCCAGAGATTAATACACCTAAAGCCACAATGCCTCCAAATAATACCGCTAATAAATTAGGGTCTTGTAGCTGCAATAAATCAGGAATGTAGTTTGTACTCAACACTAAAAAGCCAGCTAATAAAAAACCTGCTAGTAAGCCTGCAATAACTCCCTGACGAACACCTTTTAAAATAAATGGCATACGAATAAAACCTTGCGTAGCGCCTACTAAATACATCGTTCTAATTAAAAAGCGTTTCGCATAAATGGATAATCTAATGGTGTTATTAATTAAGGCAATAGCTACTACTAATAGCAAGCCGCTAAATATTAAAATGTAAATACTAATGACTTTTGCATTATCATTCACTTGCTTAATCATGTCTTTGTGATAGATTACCTCTTTCACAAAATGTTTTTGCATAATTTGTTTTTCGAAACCAGCTAAGCTATCAATGTTAGCATAATCAGAATTTAATTTTACATCTAAGGATGATAATAAAGGGTTGTAACCTAAGAATGTAATAAAATCTTCTCCTAAATCTTTTTGCAATTTTTTAGCTGCTTCGTCTTTGCTGATATAAGCTACTTCCTTAGTAAAAGCAGATGAACTGATTTCTTGTTTTAAAATGTCTAACTCAGCTTGAGTGGTTGTGTCTTTTAACACTACCTGAAAGCCTACATTTTCTTTAATATGGTTAGATAACTTTTTAGCATTGATAACCACCAATCCTAAAAGGCCAAGCATAAATAACACCAAAGCCAAACTAATGACAACGGTAACCGAAGATGTTTTTAATTTTTGAGTAGCTGTTCTATTCGACACGTTTACTAATTTTAATATCTACTAAAAATAAGCAGTATATAAAAACGCAACTGAGATATAATAATGAATAATTAACAGAGGGTTGTTTGTTTAGAGCAACAAATCTGGTCTTCTCAACTTAGTTCTTTCTAAAGACTGTTCATGCCTCCACTCCTCTACTTTTTTGGTGTTTCCGCTCGTCAAAAGTTCAGGAACTTTCCATCCGTTATAATCAGCGGGACGAGTATAAACGGGAGGTGACAACAAATTGTCTTGAAATGAATCGGACAAAGCCGATGTCTCGTCATTTAAAACGCCTGGAATTAATCGAATAATACCGTCACATAAAACAGCAGCTGGCAATTCACCACCGCTCAATACATAATCTCCAATGGAGATTTCTTTAGTAATAAAGTGCTCACGAATACGCTCATCAATGCCTTTATAATGGCCACACAAAACAATTAAATTTTTTAAAGTCGATAAATGATTGCAAGTGTTTTGTTTGAGTGTTTCTCCGTCTGGAGTCATGTATATAATTTCGTCGTAGGTTCGCTTGCTTTTTAAATCATTAATACAATTGGCAATTGGTTCAATCATCATCACCATGCCTGCACCACCACCAAAAGCATAATCATCTACTTTTCTGTGTGGTTCAATGCCATAGTCGCGTAAATCAACCACATTAACCGACACCAAACCTTTTTGAGCGGCTCTTTTTAAAATACTGTGGCTAAATGGGCTTTCCAATAAAGGCGGATGAACCGTAATGATATCAATATGCATATTTAGAAGCAGTTAAAATTTATCTATTAATCTTGTTATTTGTCTTTTTGGCTACAAATTCGTTAAATTTTTCGAGATAAGTAGCCAACTATCTCTGCAAAATTTGCCTCTTTTCGCTCAAAAATACATCATAACAATTATTACAATATAAATTCAAACAGCTTCTCAAAATTAACAAAAAATTCAGGAATTATAGCGGTTTAATTATCCCATTAAACTATATTTGTTTAACAAAATTAAATTTTAAGATGAGACATATTCTACTAGCTATTACTTTATTAATTGGGTTACATTCTTTGGAACAAAAAAAAGAAAAAAAGATTGATCCAGGTTTAAAATATATATACAAGGAAGCTACCTTAGAAACAGATGACTATAATGTTTACATTATTGATGCTGTTGCTGTTGGAAAACAAGTGAAATTTAAAATTAAAATTTTTAATAAAACCAATGATTACTTATTAATCAAACCAAACGAAATTAATTATGTAGTAGACGGTAAAACTGTTTTTTGCAGAGATAAAAATTTTGTAGTTCAACCAAATGAAGAGGAAACAGAAGTGCTTGATTTTAGAGGGACAGACATGCAAGCTGATAAATTTACTTTAGAATTAAAAGGTATTTACAAAGCTTCGGCGGGTGGCCAGGTAACTAAAATTCCAAACTTTGAGTTGCCTCCCACTAAAAACGAATTTACGGAAGGAAATTTTACTTGCACTTTAAAAAAGAATGAATCAGTTACAGCCAAAGCCTACGGTAAATTTGAATGCATTTATACTGGTGATGGCATTGGAATTATGAGTCCAAATAAATGTGTTGCCATTATGCCAAATGGAGCTGAGAATCCAAATGCTAAAAAGAACAAAACGATGATTTTAGAAAGAGGTAAAACTGATGATTTTACAGCTGTGTTTAATGAAGTACCTGGTGCTGGAGATCTTCAAAAATCAAAGATTGCTATTAAATGGAACGAAACATTTAGAGAATCAAAACTACAGAAATTAAATCTTGCTAAAGTTGAGTTGATTAAAGATATAATTAAATAATTTTATTTCTTCTCTAATCTTCCCCAAACACCAAGCGGCAATTTAATTCCACTTTTTGCGTCTAGATATAATTCTCCGATACTTAAATTGGATTTATGTTTGGTAGCGAAAGGCTCTAATAAATTTTGAGGAACTAATGCCGAAAAGCCCAATGAATAAGCGTTCAGAATCAGTAAATGTTGCTTAGGATCTAAGATTTGCAATACACTATCAATCATTTCTAAAATATTATCTTCTAATTTCCATTTCTCACCATTTGGTCCGTGTCCGAATGCTGGCGGGTCTAAAATAATACCTTGGTATAAATTCCCACGACGTTGTTCTTTCTTTACAAACTTTAGAGCATCATCAATCATCCAACGGATATTATCCAAATTAGATTTTTGCATGTTTTCGTTAGCCCAATTCACTACTTGCTTAATACTATCTACGTGTGTTACATCCGCTCCAGCTGCTCTTGCAGCCACAGAAGCTCCTCCGGTGTAGGCAAATAAATTTAAGAATTTAGGTTTTTCTAAAGGAGATAGATAATCAAAAATTACATCCCAGTTACAAGCCTGTTCAGGAAATACACCCACATGTTTAAATGAGGTTAAACCTAAACGCAAGGTGATTTCTGTATTCCCCAAAGGATAAGAAATTGTCCATTGATCAGGCATTTTTTTTAAGGCCTTCCACTCTCCACTTGAGCTGCTTTTAGGCACAAATTTCACATGCGCTTGCTTTTCCCATTCAGCATATGAGTATTTTTTTTTCCAAACAGCTTGTGGTTCGGGGCGAATAGTAATGTATTTACCAAAACGTTCCAGTTTTTCAAAATCACCACAATCTATTAGTTCATAGTCTTGCCAGTGGGTTGGAGTTAATAATTGCATTCTGTGAAGTTATGAGTTATGTGTTATGAGTTATGAATTTTATAAAGAAGTAGTAAAAAGAAGGTTGTTAATAAAAGGGTTTAGCTACAGAAACTCTACTGAACTAAAAGTTCTACTTTAGATACATATCAATTTAATTTTTATGCAGAAATTACAATCATCGTTTGTTGCACTTATAAGTGTGTTTTTCTTTTGGGGTTTTGTGGCGGCTAGTAACGGAATTTTAATTCCTTTATTCAAAGAAAAATTTACACTCACACAATTTCAGTCTCAATTAGTTGATTTAGCGTTTTATGCGGCTTATGCCGTAGGTTCTATAATTTATTTTTTTGCTTCTCGTGCATATGGAGATCCTGTAAATAAAATTGGTTATAAAAAAGCCCTCATTTTAGGTTTATTAATTTCAGCCATTGGCTCATTATTTTTTATTCCAGCAGCTAGTTTAAATTCCTACCCATTATTATTATGTGCCTTATTTATCATTGGTTTAGGATTTGCCTTACAACAAATTGTAGCGAATCCTTTTGTAATAAACTTTGGCGCTAAAGAAACTGGTGCGCAACGTTTAAATTTAGCAGGAGGCATCAATTCTTTTGGAACAACCATTGGTCCCGTAATTTTAAGTTATGCATTATTTGGCAACATTAGTGCGCCAGCAGCAGCAGATAGCAGCTTAGAGGCAGTGAAAATTCCTGCACTCATTTTATTTGCTTTGTTTATTTTGTGTGCTAGCATTTTATGGTTTTCTAAATTACCAGAAGTCACCAATTCCGAAAAGTTAGATAAAGACTTAGGCGCTTTAAAATATCCGCAATTAACATTAGGGATGGTAGCCATTTTTATATATGTGGGCGTTGAAGTAACTATACAAAGTAACATGGGCGCTTTATTAGCGATGCCAGAAATTAAAGGTATTGACCATACAAAAATTTCTCATTTTATTTCCTTGTATTGGGGTAGTTTAATGATTGGGCGTTGGACCGGTGCTTTAGCGGTTTTTAATTTTAGCAAAACAATTAAAATCATTATGCAGTTTATTACACCATTTATTGCTTTTGGAGTTATCTATGGTATTAACTATTTAAGAGGAAGCAACGTGGACGATTATATATTTTACATCCCATATATTTTATTAGCAACATTAATATTCATTTTTTCGGGCGACAATCCTGCTCGAACTTTAATGATACTCAGTTTAACAGCTTGTGTGATGATGGTTGTTGGATTAGTGAGCACAGGAAATTTAGCATTATACTCTTTTATTAGCGGCGGATTATTTTGTTCCGTGATGTGGCCTTGTATTTTTGCATTAGCTATTAATGGTTTAGGAAAATACACCAATCAAGGATCTTCTTTATTAGTAATGATGATTTTAGGCGGAGCCTTAATTCCTCCATTTCAAGGGTTTTTAGTAGATGTATTAAATCCGCATTTATCCTATATTGTTACTGTATTTTGCTTTGCTTATTTAGCTTGGTACGCTTACAAAGTAACTTCTATCTTTAAAAAACAAGGCATTGAATTAGATTCTAATTCTAGTGCAGCACATTAATATAAATTTATAACATAGCAAGAAATGAAAGTAACGATTAACGTCAAATTAGTAAATTCAAAATTTAGTCAAGCTTACGCCGATAAAGATAATGAAGGAGAAGAAACAGAAGACAATATCAAATATTTATGGGAAGATGAATTTGATGTGCAAGGCAATGTAAGAGAGTTTAAAGTGGTTAATAATGCTACTTATTTATTAAGAGGTTTATACCCTAACGATGATGAATTTTGTTTTGAAATTCCCGACATGATGATTGTAGAATGCACCATGGATGATGGCTCAATTACGCAACTACCTTTTTCTAAAAAAGCAGTGAGTAAAACAGATAAGGTTGAATCAAGTGACAGCTTCTTGTTTAATGTGTATTTAAAAAGTGTTCGTCAGGTAGTAAACCCTATGACTGGCGTATATATTTTAGCAGATGATTTTCCAAAAGAATTAGCAGAATTAGTAAATAACGATGAGGAGGAATAAATTATTCTTCATACTATTAATTATTATTTCGTTGAGAATTATTTCTCAAGAACAACAATCTTCGTTACCAATTATTCCTTTTCCTAAAGAGTGCAAACAGTTGCCGGGAAATTTTGTGCTGTCCTCTTCCACAAAAATTGTCACAACTTCTCTAAAAGTGCAAAATGAAATTAATTGGTTTAACGACTATTTAAAAACCTATTATGGTTTTACGCTTCAGGTAGTCGATAACGAGTCCAAAAATGGGAACTACATTCAATTTACAATTCCTGATTGGGAAGCTGGCTACAAAGAAAATTATCATCTAACCGTTTCTGAAAATGCTATTACAATTTTAGCAGAAGGAAATAGCGTAGGAAATTTTTATGCCCTTCAAACTTTGATTCAATTATTGCCAATTGAAAAAGGTAATGCACTTTTAATACCATGCGTTCAAATAAAAGATTCACCCCGATTTGAATGGAGAGGCATGCACTTAGATGTATCTCGTCACTTTTTTCCAATTAGTTTTATTAAAAAGTACATCGACATTTTAGCGTTGTATAAAATGAATACTTTTCATTGGCATCTAACCGACGACCAAGGATGGCGCATTGAAATTAAAAAATATCCAAAGCTAACTACAGTAGGAGCTTGGAGAAAAGGAACCATGGTTGGTAAATACAGCGATCATAAATATGATAGTATCCCCTATGGTGGATTTTATACACAGGAACAAATTAAGGAAGTTGTCACTTATGCTGCTAAGCGACATGTTACCATTGTTCCTGAAATAGAAATGCCTGGCCATGCTGTTGCTGCTATTGCCTCTTATCCTTATCTATCATGCACTGGAAAACAAATAGATGTAGAAAAAGGTTGGGGGGTATTTGAAGACGTATTTTGTACAAAAGATTCAACCTTTCAATTTATACAAAATGTGCTGGATGAAGTGATTCCTTTATTCCCTGGAAAGTACATTCACATTGGCGGAGATGAAAGTCCTAAAACGAGATGGAAGGTTTGTCAGCAATGTCAAAAGAGAATAAAAGACGAACACCTAAAAGATGAACATGAGTTACAAAGCTATTTTATTAAACGTATTGAGAAATATGCGAATAGTAAAGGCAAACAAATTATTGGATGGGACGAAATTTTAGAAGGAGGCTTAGCACCTAACGCTGCGGTTATGAGTTGGCAAGGCATTGAAGGGGGAATAGCAGCAGCCAAACAAAAACATATGGCGGTGATGACTCCTGGTTCACATTGCTATTTTGACCATTATCAAGCTCCTGCATCAGATGAACCTTTGGCAATTGGTGGTTATACTCCTATTGAAAAAGTATATAGTTACGAACCAATTCCTAATGAACTGAATGCAGTAGAACAACACTATATTCTAGGAGCACAAGCCAATCTATGGACGGAATATATTTTAAATGAAAAGCATTTAGAATATATGGCACTACCTCGTATGGCAGCATTAGCCGAAGTAGTATGGACACCAAAAGAAATAAAAAATGAAACTGCTTTCTTAACTCGTCTTCAAAAACACTTTTTATTGTTAGATAAATTAAATATCAATTACGCGAAAGCGTTATATAAAGTAGAGTCGAAAGTTTCACCGTCAACAACAACCAAACATATTGCCTTAGAATTAAATGCTAATTCGTCTCTTGGAGAAATTCGTTTTACAACTGATGGCACAACACCAACGGCTGCATCCTTATTATATCAATCGCCTATAGAGTTAGAAAAAGATATTACCATTACAAGTGCATTGTTTAAAGGCAAAGAATTGAAAGGAAAAATAGCTTCTCGCAATTATTCGATTAATAAAGCCACCAACAAACCCATTACATTAAAAACACCTCCTAGTAAATCTTACAATTATGGTGGTGGATTTAATTTGGTAAATGGTATTGTAGCCAAACTACCGAGAGCCAATAACGAATGGCTTGGTTGGGGCGGAAATGATTTAGAGGCAATTATTAATTTAGAAACCAAAGAAGAAATTTCACAAATACAAATTGGATTTCTAAATGAAGAATTAAGTTGGATTTACTTGCCAAAAGAAATTGATTTTTTAATTTCTGACGATGGTAAAACATTTACATCTATTGGCAAAACAACCGTAAAAGATAATCGCTTTGCGAAATTACAAATCACTAAAATTAAAACGACCTACGTTAAAATTATTGCGACCAACTTTGGCAATATTCCTACTGGTAATCCTGGCGCTGGAGAACCCGCTTGGCTATTTTGCGATGAAATTCAAATACAATAACATGAATACAAACCGACGACAATTCATAAAGCTTTCAGCATTTGCAACTTCCTTGTTTGCTTTTAATAAAAGTAAAGCATCAGAGGTTATAACTAATGCATCTAAAGAACAAATCAAACCAATTGTGATTTCTACTTGGCGTTTTGGTGTAGAAGCCAACGCAGAAGCTTGGAAAATCTTATCGAACAAAGGAAGAGCATTGGATGCGGTGGAAGCTGGTGTAAAAATTCCAGAAGCAGATCCAAAAGAACGTAGTGTTGGTTATGGTGGCAGACCAGACAGAGATGGGCGAGTAACGTTAGATGCGTGCATCATGGATGATTTTTCAAACATTGGTTCCGTGGGTTGTTTAGAACATATTGTGCATCCCATATCAGTAGCAAGAGCCGTAATGGAAAAAACACCACATACCATGTTAGTTGGCGATGGTGCTTTAGATTTTGCTTTATCACAAGGCTTTAAAAAAGAAAATTTATTGGTCAAAGAATCTGAAGAGGAATGGAAAGAGTGGTTAAAAACATCAAGATACAAGCCGATAGCCAATATCGAAAACCATGATACAATCGGCATGGTAGCCTTAGATATGAACGGCAATTTATCAGGCGCGTGCACAACCAGTGGCATGGCGTTTAAATTGCACGGACGAATTGGAGACTCACCCATTATTGGCGCGGGCTTATTTGTAGACAATGAAGTTGGCGCTGCAACTGCTACAGGACATGGAGAAGAAGTCATGCGAATTGTAGGAAGTCATACCGTAGTAGAATTAATGCGTCAAGGATTGGCTCCTGAAGAAGCTTGCAGAAAAGCAGTCGAACGAATCATTAGCATCGCAAAAAGAAAAAACAAACCATTAGATGAATTACAAATTGGATTCATTGCCATTAACAAAAAAGGAGAACATGGCGCCTACTGCTTACAGAAAGGATTTAATTATGCAGTCTATTCTCCTGAAATAAACAATCAATTAATTGATGCTAAACACATCCTTTAAATATGTATTAGAAATTGCTTGCTTCAATGTGCAATCTTGTGCACTAGCTCAAGAGGCTGGAGCAGACAGAATTGAATTTTGTGATAATTATAGTTTAGGAGGAATTACTCCATCACAAACTGACATTATTGAAGCAAAAAAATTATTACATATTCCTTTACATGTGATTATTCGTCCGCGTGGAGGAAATTTTGTTTATGATACTGAAGAGATAGAAATGATGAAGCGCGATATTTTGTTTTGCAAAGAGCAACAACTAGATGGCGTAGTGTTTGGCATTTTAAATTTGGATAATACTATTGATGTAAAAGCAAATAAAGAATTACTTGAACTCGCAAAACCAATGTCAGTAACATTTCATAGAGCAATAGATGAATGCAATAATATAGAAAATGCTTTTCAAGAAATTATAAGATTAGGTTTTAATAAAGTACTAACATCTGGCGGAAAACAAAATGCATTAGAAGGAATTGACACATTAAAAAAATGTCAAGAAACGTTTGGAGAAAAAATTACGATTATTCCGGGAGGTGGTATCAGAAGTAACAATATAGAATTAATAACAAAAGAAACAGGCTGCATCCAATTTCATTCGGCAGCACTTACTAATAGCTCGGACATTGCAGACGCAAATGAAATAAAATATTTAAAAGCAACCTTCTTTTGAAAAAATACTTCATATATCTATTTACTTTAAGTTCTGTGTTTTTGATGGCACAAAACTCAACCGTAGATTTAAATGCTAGTTGGCAATTCAAAAAATCTGGTTCCAATTTATATTATCCTGCAATTGTGCCAGGAACAGTTCATACCGATTTATTAAATAACAAACTTATCAAAGACCCTTTTTATTCAGATAACGAAAAAAGTTTGCAATGGATTGAAAACGAAGACTGGGAATACATTGGCAAATTTACCTGTGACAATATCACTTTAAAGAATAAACATCTTGAATTACATTTTGAAGGTTTAGATACTTATGCAAAAGTGTATTTAAATGGAAAACAAATTTTAGATTGTAATAATATGTTTCGTTCCTGGAGTGTTGATGTGAAACCATATTTAAAAACAGGAGAAAATACATTACAAATTAATTTTGAATCTGCCGTCAAAAAAGGAAAAGCAGAAGCCGCAAAATTATCATACACTTTACCAGGTGATGAAAAAGTGTTTACACGTAAAGCGCAATATCAATATGGCTGGGACTGGGGTCCGCGTTTTGTAACCTGCGGTATTTACAAACCTATTAAATTAAATTGTTGGAATAATTTTAAAGTTGAATCTATTAATCATATAGTTGAAGGTTTAGATGGATCAAAAGCAACTGTAAAATTTATTATGGAAATTGAAAGTGATATTGACAGCATTTATGATATTAGTATTAACTCTGCTCATAATGTAAAACGTCCTCAAGATTTACATTCTAAACAAAATAGAAAAATTCGTCTTCATAAAGGATTAAATATAGATACTTTAGAATACACCATTCATCGACCTCAACTATGGTTTCCAAACGGAATAACAAATCACCCAGCATGTTATACATTCAATTTGGACATTTTTAATAAAAAACAAAAAGCTACAATTATCAAAAACCTAACCATTGGATTAAGAACAATAGAACTAATTCAAGAGAAAGATTCGATAGGTCGAAGTTTTTATTTTAAAGTAAATGGCAAGCCTATTTTTATGAAAGGTGCTAATTATATACCACAAGACAATTTTATTTCTCGAACAACTACAAAAGACAATAGTACAATTGTGAAAATGGCCAAAGAAGCCAACATGAATATGCTACGCGTTTGGGGCGGTGGAGTTTACCCTAATGATGATTTTTATGAAAGGTGCGATAGAAATGGAATTTTAGTATGGCAGGATTTTATGTTTGCTTGTGCCATGTATCCAGGTGATTCTGGTTTTGTAGAAAATGTCAAACAGGAAGTAACTCAACAAGTAAAACGTTTGCGCAATCATCCTTGCTTGGCTTTATGGTGTGGTAATAATGAAATCGATGAAGGTTGGCATAACTGGGGCTGGCAAAAACAATATCAATATTCCAAAAAAGATTCGGCAACAATCTGGAATAATTACACAAATTTATTTCAAAAGGTTATTCCGTCAATCGTAAAGCAAAATGATTTTAAAACTGCATATTGGCCTTCATCCCCATCTGTAGGTTGGGGACATCAAGAAAGCCTTCAACAAGGCGACTCACACTATTGGGGAGTTTGGTGGGGCATGGAACCCTTTGATATTTATGAAAAAAAAGTGGGGCGTTTTATGAGTGAGTATGGTTTTCAAGGAATGCCGGACATGAATACATTTAAAACCTTTTGCGATAGTAACGAGCTTAATCTAAATTCCAAGTCTGTGAAGGCTCATCAGAAACACCCCAAGGGTTATGAAACCATTCAAACATATATGGAACGTGATTATAAAATTCCAAAAGATTTTAGTCATTACAATTATGTGTCGCAACTATTACAGCGAGATGGGATGAAAGTAGCTATTGAAGCTCATCACCGAGCAAAACCTTATTGTATGGGGACTTTGTATTGGCAATTAAATGATTGTTGGCCTGTCACTTCTTGGAGTGCTATTGATTATAACTATAGTCCAAAAGCTTTATATTTTGAAACCAAAAAATTATTTAACGACATCACTATATCTGTAAAGGAGGAGAAGGGCGAATACCAAATTTTTGTTATATCAGATAAACTACATGATACTAAAGCTAAATTACATGTTTGCGCAAAAGACATGGATGGAAAAATTTTCTTTCAAAAAACAGATAGTATTATTATAAAATCAAATAGCAGTGGCATCTATTTTACAATAACTGAAAACGAGTTCAAAAATTTGAATAAGCAAGAAATATATTTTTCTGGCAATTTAAAAGATAATACAGGTAGAAAAATTTGTGAAACAGTTTATTGCTTTGTTAAACCTAAAGATTTACTGTTAAAGAGTCCTGAAATTAAAATAGATTATTCAATCGAAAAAAATTGCTTGCTCATTTCTAGCAAAACATTTGTAAAAGACTTGTATTTGTATTCGAATGATGCCAATATTTCTTTTTCAGACAATTATATAGATATAGAGCCCAATCAAATTATTGAAATAAAAACAAACGTAGGAATGGAATTATCCAAGCAAATACAATACATTTCCTTATACGATATCAATCATTAAAATTATTAATTCTGTACCTTTACATATATATTATGAAAGCTTTATTTATTTTATTTCTTACTTGCCTATTTTCTATTTCATCATCTATTGCACAAACAAAATATGCGCAATTTGTAAATCCTTTTATTGGAACTGGTGGCGCTGGGCATACTTTCCCTGGAGCGGTTGTACCTTTTGGCATGGTGCAATTAAGCCCAGATACTCGTATTGATGGCAGTTGGGAAGGTTGTGGTGGTTATCATTATTCAGATTCTGTTATTTACGGCTTTACGCACACACATTTAAGTGGAACGGGCGTAAGTGATTATGGCGATATTTTATTGATGCCTATTATTCAAAAAAGTAATTTTAAAAATAAAACACACGCCACTACATTTTCTCACTTAAAAGAAAAGGCAAGCGCAGGTTTTTATGAAGTTACACTTAACAATAATGTGAATGTAAAATTAACAGCAACAGAACGCGTAGGTATTCATCAATACAGTTTTCCTAAAATGGATACTGCGACTATTGTGCTTGATTTATTGCACAGAGATAAAACATTAAACTGCTCATTAACTATTGTGGATAGTGTCACAGTGATTGGCTCTCGTATCAGCGAAGCTTGGGCTAATGAACAACATGTGTATTACATCATCAAATTCAATAAGCCCATTATTTCTAAAAAAATAAACACTCAAACTCTTTCAAAAGGAATGTCTGAAAAAGAAAAAAATGTTGGGGCTTATTTTCAATTTGATAACCGCGATGGCAAACCGCTACTCATTAAAGTAGGGATTTCACAAACAGGCACAGATGGAGCAAAATTAAATTTAGAATCTGAAGCGACACATTGGAATTTTGAGAAATACAAACAAGATGCAGAACTTAGTTGGGAAAAAGAATTATCGAAAATAGAAATACAAACTAAAAACGATGAACAAAACATTATTTTTTATACAGCCTTGTATCATTGTTTCACTCATCCTTCATTAGCTGGCGATGTGGATGGGAAATACAGAGGACGTGATTTAAAAGTTCATCAAGCAAATGGTTTTACGACTTACACCGTATTTTCGTTATGGGATACATTTAGAGGTTTGCATCCATTATTTACAATCATTGAACAAAAACGCACCACCGATATCATCAACACCTTTTTACAACAACATAAAGAAAGCGGTCGTTTACCGATGTGGGAACTATCAGCTAATGAAACCAATTGCATGATTGGCTTTCATAGTGTTTCGGTAATTGCTGATGCGATGACAAAAGGCATTACTGGCTTTGACAAAAATGCCATTTACGAATCTATGGTAGCTGCTTCTAATTACACGAGTTGGAGCATCCCAACTTTTAATAAAAACAATTTTGTACAAATAGATGATGAATCGGAAAGTGTATCTAAAACATTAGAGTATGCTTACGATAACTGGTGTATTGCTCAAGTAGCCAAAAAATTAAATAAAAAAACAGATTACGAGTTATACATGAAACGCGCACAAGCCTACAAAAATGTGTATGATAAAAAAACAGGTTTTATGCGTCCACGTAAAAATGGGAATTGGCTTTCTCCTTTTGAACCTCGAGAAGTCAACAACCATTTCACAGAAGCTAATAGTTGGCAATACTCTTTCTTTGTTCCACAAGATGTTTCGGGTCTTGTAAAATTAATGGGTGGAGAGAAGCAGTTTGAACAAAAATTAGATGATTTGTTTAGTGCTAAAAGTGAAACTGAAGGTAGAACACAAGCTGATATAACAGGATTAATTGGTCAGTATGCACATGGCAACGAACCAAGCCACCACATGGCCTATTTATACAACTATGTTAGCAAGCCACAAAAAACACAAGAAAAAATCTATCAAATCTTAACCGAGTTTTATAAAAATAATCCTGATGGATTAATTGGGAACGAAGACTGCGGACAAATGAGCGCTTGGTATGTATTGAGTTCCATGGGCTTTTATCAGGTTTGTCCGGGTAAAGCAGAATACACCATTGGTTCTCCATTATTTGACAATGTAAAAATCCATTTAGAAAACGGAAAAACTTTTGAGATTTCTAAAAAAAATCCAACTACTACATTTCAATATATTCAATCGTCTAGCATTAATGGGAAACTATCTAACAGTTCTATTTTATCTCACAGCACCATTATAACAGGAGGAAAATTAGAGTTTATAATGCAAGAAAAATTAGATGAAAAAAATCTATTTGGTAAATCTGCTTTATTGAGACCTTCTACAAACATTACTACAAAACAAATTATACAAGTGCCTGTGATTATTACGCCTGCGAAATTAACAGATACAGAAAAAACCATTAGCATTGAGCATCCCAATCCTAAAGTAAAATTGGTTTATACCATCGATGGCTCAGAACCAAAAGCTAACTCAAAAATATATGCTGGTCCTTTTACCTCTGATTCTTCAATTACCATTAAAGCCAAAGCGTTTTTAAATTTAGAAAGCAGTTCAGTAACTACGGCCACTGCATATCGCAAACCAAATAATTGGAAAATAGCCATACAAAGTCAATACAACAAACAATACGATGCTGGCGGTGATGAAGGTATTATTGACGGGCAACATGGTACCACTAATTGGAGAAGTGGCGGATGGCAAGGTTTTCAAGGACAAGATTTCAATTGCATTGTTGATTTAGGAAAAGTAACTCCTATACAATATGTAACGGCTGAGTTTTTGCAAGACACTCGCTCCTGGATTTTGTACCCAAAACAAGTATCCTACGAAATTTCTGAAGACGGCATTAATTACAAACCTTTTGGTGTAATAGAGAATGGTGTAGCAGCCGACGATTACAATTTACAAATGCGTACATTTTTACATAATAATCAAGTAAATGCTAAGGCGAGATTTGTTAAAATAAAAGCGACCAATTTTGGTAAATTACCAGACTGGCACCAAGGAAATGGAGGTGATGCGTTCATATTTATTGATGAAATAGAGGTCAGATAAATAGGTTATATCGAAAAATAATTTTTATTTAGCAGTATGTTAAAACTGGCCTCGGTACTTATTTTTATTACCACTTTAAGCTTTGCTCAACCCAAATTAGGAATTTGGCGCGGTGTGCTTTCTCTAAATCCAGAAAAACAAATTGAGCTTCCTTTTAATTTTGAAATAAAAAAACTGAAAGGCAAACACCAATTAATTATTCGTAATGCACAAGAGCAAATTGTAGTGGATGAAATAAAATTGAAAAAAGATTCCTTCAATTTTAAGATGCCCATATTTGATACTGAATTTAGAACCAAATTAATTGGCGATTCCATCTTAACTGGACTTTGGATTAATCATACAAAAAAAGAAAATAACAGCATTGCCTTTACAGCCAAAGCGGGCGACTCCAAACGATTTCCTTATGTGCCCGGAAAACCAAACACCTTTTATGAAGGTAAATGGGAGGTAACTTTTAGTCCAGGTACTGCTGATAGCTCCAAAGCTATTGGCATGTTTACTCATGCTAACGGAAGCGCTTATGTGTATGGAACATTTTTAACTGAAACAGGCGATTACCGTTATTTGGATGGCATGATGCATAATGGTAAATTATACTTAAGTTGCTTTGACGGTTCACACGCCTTTTTATTTATTGCAGAAAATAATGGAACAGAAATTACCAAAGGTGATTTTTATTCGGGTGCTACATGGCATGAAAACTGGATTGGGAAACGCAATGATAAATTTGAATTACACGACCCAGAAAGTTTAACCTATTTAAAAAATCCAAATGCAGAAATTAATTTCACTTTTTACAATACTAAAAACGAAAAAATAAGTTTAAGCGATCCTAAATACAAAAACAAAGCAGTGATTGTGCAAATTATGGGAAGCTGGTGCCCTAACTGTATGGACGAAAGCGCTTATTTATCTAAGGTTTACAAACAATACAATAAACAAGGTTTAGAAATTATTGCCTTAGCTTACGAAAGAACATCGGATGCAGAACGCGCTAAAACCAACTTAACGCGCTTAACCAAACGTTTTGATATTGGCTACGATATATTATTAACGGGATTAACAGGCAAAGACAAAGCCTCAGAAAGCTTACCTTTTTTAAATGGCGTGATGGCATTTCCTACCACTATTTTTTTAGATGCTAACCATGTAGTAAAATCAGTTTACACAGGTTTTAGCGGCCCAGCAACTGGCAAAGCTTATAACGACTATACCGATAAGACGGAGAAGTTAATTGGGGAGTTGTTGAGTAAGAAATAATTTACTAAAACAAATTATTGTAAGGAATCTGAATTATTTTTTCTTAGGAAGTTTATAGCCAATTTGTGGTCGTTCCTTTTTATTCTCTTTCTTTTCTAATAGTTCATCTAAATACTGAAATACTAATTCGATATTTTTATCATGATTACTCACTTTTTTCTTGATGTATTCTATTTCGAGTCTTAACTCAGCGTTATTCAAAATCATTTTACGCAAAGCAACAAAAGCTCTCATCACAGCAATATTAATTTCTCTAGCTTTTTTGCTTTTTAAAACACTTGATAACATAGCTACGCCGGTTTCAGTAAAAGCAAATGGAAATGCTCCTCCTAAAGATTGCTTAGAAGGTATCACATTTTGTGATACCATAATCTCAACCTCTTTTTCACTTAATACAAACATAAAATCATTAGGAAACAAGTCCCGATTTCTACGAACAGCTTGTTTTAATGCTCTTGTTTCTACTCCATAAATTTCTGAAAGATGAATATCTAACATCACTTTTTCTTCTCGTAATACAAAAATCTTATTAATTATTGCCTCTTCAGGAAGTAATACTGTTACTATTTGCTTTGCCATTTTAAAATAATCTAGGTATCACAATATGTGACACCTTTGTTCAGTATAAAATTAAATAATATAATAGCAGGTCTTTGCTATGAAATATAGCAATATTTGTTTTTTTCAAGGTCGCAAATTGCGATCTTGAAAATTTCTAATAAAACAAATTATTGTAGGGAAAACGAATCACATGAACTTTCTTCACGGTATCGTACACTAGCTTTTTAAAGTCTGTGATATTGTCTTTGTTTTTAGCGCTAATGTAAACACAAGTTTGATCTAAGTTCGTCATCCAGGTTTTTTTCAATTCATCTAAGGATAAATTTTCTCTGGTAACTGGCGTTAAATCATCTTCATCTTTTTTCACATATTTAAAGGCATCAATTTTATTGAATACTAAAATTGTTTCTTTATCTCCAGCACCAATGTCAATTAAGGTTTGGCGTACTACATTGATATGATCTTCAAAATTAGGATGCGAAATATCTACGACGTGCAATAAAATATCCGCTTCACGAACTTCATCTAATGTACTTTTAAAACTTTCTACTAGCTGCGTTGGTAGTTTTCTAATAAAACCAACCGTGTCACATAACAAGAAAAATAAATTATCAATGGTTACTTTTCTTACCGTTGTATCCAATGTTGCAAATAATTTATTTTCCGCAAATACTTCGCTTTTGCTAATCATATTCATGATGGTAGATTTACCAACATTGGTATAACCTACCAAAGCCACACGTACAAATTCGCCACGGTTTTTTCGTTGCGTAGCCATTTGTTTGTCAATCACTTTTAAATCTTCTTTTAGCTGAGCAATTCTATCACGAGCAATACGTCTATCTGTTTCAATTTCTTTCTCCCCTGCTCCACCACGTGTTCCTGTGCCGCCACGTTGACGCTCTAAGTGAGTCCACATACCTGTTAAACGTGGTAATAAATATTGTAATTGCGCTAATTGTACTTGCGTTTTAGCATGAGCCGTTTGCGCCCGTTGCGAAAATATTTCTAGAATCAACGTTGTTCTATCTAATATTCTCGTTCCTAATTCTTTTTCTAAATTACGTTGTTGCGAAGGCGATAACTCATCATCAAAAATAACAACGGTAATTTTGTTTTCTTTAATGTACGTTTTAACATCACTTAATTTTCCTTTTCCTAAAAAGGTCGCTTTATCTGGTCTTTCTAATTTTTGAGTAAATACTTTTTTAGTTTCAACGCCATAGGTCATGGCTAAAAAAGCCAACTCATCTAAGTATTCATAAGATAAAGCTTCGTTTTGTCGTTTATTAATAACGCCAATTAATACGGCTGTATTTGCTTGTGTTTCGGTAGAGTGCAGTTCTGATTTCAATAGTACTATTTTCCTTTTAAATCTGTTTCGATGTATGAAGCTACTGCTTCAATTTGTTCAGCGGTTAAAGCATCTTTGTAAGCAGCCATCGTGTTTTTACCATTGGCAATAATTTCTACAATACCAGCGTGTGGCAATTGAGTCACCGATAAATCTTTAGCGCCACTTAATCCTAATTTACCATTATCACCGTGACATAAAGCACATTTATCTGTAAAAATTTCTTTGCCATTAACAGCTACAATTTTTTCTCCAGCCTTCGCTCCTTTTGACTTGTATGCTAAAGAAAATGATACCACGATAAAGAAGAAAGACAGAGTTGCTAATATTTTGTTTTTCTTTTTAAAACCAACCACCGCTAAAGGAATTGATAAGAACACCAAAACCAATTTAATAATCATAAACTTATTGATTTCGGGAACTTGAGTGATTAAGAAAACGCCTGTTGCCAAAAAGCCAAAGCTCACAATCATTTCTGCAACTTTAGTTTTCTTTTTAAATTTCTCCAATAATTCTTCCTTATCACTTAATAATAAAATCGTTTTAATTAAGTAGATCAATGTAAATAACACCACAAATAAGGTGTGTGAATGAAGCATGCCTGTAGCCATTGTATAATTTTTTTAGTTCAAAATTAACAATTTATCTTAAAACAAAAACTCTAAAGTAATTTTTATAAATAAGCGATAATGCTATATTTGTTACAATTAAAACATATTATGCGTCAATTACTTTTATTATTATCTACCGCCTTTGTTATCAATAAGGGTTTAGTGGCTCAAACTACTTTTCCTAATAATGGAGCGCCAAACAACATACACACGCTTTATGCCTTCACCAACTGCACATTGCATGTGGATGCGGAAGTGACGATTGTAAACGCCACTTTATTTGTAAAAGATGGCGTGATAGTGAATGCAGGTGCAAATTTGGTGTCGAGCAAAGATGCTGTTACTATAGATTTAAAAGGAAAACACGTTTATCCTGCCTTTATTGATTTATACAGCGATTATGGCATGCCTGAAGTAAAAAGAATGCAGAATGACGATGCTCCAAAAAAAGGCGCTTTCGGCTGGAATCAGGCTATTAAAAGCGAAGTAGAAGCACAAAAAGTATTTTTACATAATCAACAAAAAGCAGACGAGTTACGTAAATTAGGCTTTGGAGCTGTATTAACTCATCAAAAAGATGGTATTGTAAGAGGAAGTGGTGCTTTAGTGAATTTAGTAAATGCCAAAGAAAATGAAAGCATTATTAAAGATAGAGCGGCTGGATTTTATTCGTTTAACAAAGGAAGCTCGCCACAAGATTATCCTTCTTCATTAATGGGTGCGATTGCCTTGTTAAGACAAACTTATTACGATGCTAACTGGTATAAAACCAACGCTGCAAAAACAGAATACAATATTAACTTAGAAGCGTTTAATAAATTACAGGAGCTACCATCTATTTTTGAAGGCAATGATAAATACAATGATATTCGCGGGAAAAAAGTTGGTGATGAATTTAAAGTGAAATACATTATCAAAGGCGGTGGCAACGAATACCAGCGAATGTATGACATACAAAATTCATTTTCTAATTTCATTATTCCTATCAATTTTCCAGAAGCCATTGATGTGGAAGATCCTTTTGATGCAGAACAAGCATCTTTAACCGATTTAAAAAACTGGGAAATGGCTCCTGCAAATTTAGCAGAGCTAGAAAAAAACAATGTATCGTTTTGCATTACCACAGCTGATTTAAAAGATAAATCTGCTTTCTTAAAAAACTTACGCAAAGCAGTGAAATATGGTTTATCTGAGAAAATGGCCTTGAAGGCATTAACTTATAACCCAGCAAATTTTATTGGTGTGCAAACTAAAATTGGCAGTTTAAAACAAGGTATGCTAGCCAATTTTTTTATTGCTTCTAAATCTATTTTTGAAGACGATGCGATAGTTTATGAAACCTGGAGTAATGGCGTAAAGCATCAGTACAACGATTTATCAGTACCACATATTAATGGAACATATCAATTAGTGTATGGTTCAAATTCACATAAAATTACCATAAACAAAGAGCAAGAAAATTATACAGGCTTAGTGCAATTAAAAGACAGCCTAAAAGCAAAAGCCAACGTGACTTTCAAAAATAATTTATTGACTTTAAGTTTCCCATACGATTCTACGTTTACGTTACGCTTATCAGGAAATTATAACGAAAACACCAAATCATTTTCGGGCAAAGGTCAATACACTAATGGAAACTGGATTGATTTTAAATTGACAAATTTAAACGTGATTGATACAGCCAAAAATCCTTCTCCTAAAAAAGAAGTTGTTGATTATGGTAAAACCTATTACCCTTTTGGTGCCTATGGCGAACCTGAAGCAACTTCTGGTTTAATAAAAGATACTTGGCCAAAATTTAAAAAGACTTATGATGGTGTTTTAATTAAGAACGCTACTATATGGACGAATGAAAAAGATTCTATCCTAACCAACCAAGATGTGTATGTGGTGAATGGAAAGATTACACAAATCGGCGCTAATTTAAACGCCACAGGAAACATAAGAGTCATTGACGGAAAAGGTATGCACTTAACTCCTGGTATTGTGGATGAACATTCACATATTGCCTTGTTTAGTGTAAACGAAGGGGCTGATGCCAGCAGTGCAGAAGTTAGAATGAGCGACGTTATTAATCCTGATGATATCAATGTGTATCGTCAGTTAGCTGGCGGAGTAACAACAGCACAATTATTGCATGGTTCTGCAAATCCAATTGGCGGTCAAAGCTGTATTATTAAATTACGTTGGGGTAAAAGTGCTGACGAGTTTAAATTTGAAAATGCACCTGGCTTTATCAAATTTGCTTTAGGAGAAAACGTCAAACATTCAAACGGTACAAACCCTGATCAAGTAAGATTTCCTCAAACACGTATGGGCGTGGAACAATTGTACTACGATTATTTTACCAGAGCAACCGCTTATAAAAAACAAATGGGAGATTTTGGTAAACTTACTCCCAAACAAATAGAGACAAGCAAAACAGCAACTCCACGTAGAGATTTAGATTTAGAAGCCTTAGCAGAAATATTAGATAACAAACGTTTTATTACTTGCCACAGTTACGTTCAAAGCGAAGTAAATATGTTGTTGCATGTAGCAGACAGTATGAAGTTTAAAGTAAACACTTTTACACATATTTTAGAAGGCTACAAACTTGCCGACAAGTTAAAAGCACATGGAGCTAACGCTTCTACCTTTGCCGATTGGTGGGCTTATAAATTAGAAGTAATGGATGCCATTCCTCAAAACGCTGCCATGTTAACTAAAGTGGGTGTAAACACGGGCATCAACTCAGATGATGCTGAAATGGGAAGACGCTTAAATCAAGAAGCAGCTAAAACTATTAAATATGGCGGCTTAACAGAAGTACAAGCGTTAAAGTTAATTACTTTAAATCCAGCAAAGATGTTACACATTGATGATAAAGTAGGAAGTATTAAAGTAGGCAAATCAGCAGATTTAGTGCTATGGACAGATAATCCTTTAAGTATTTATGCCAAAGTAAACACAACCATTATTGACGGACAAGTTTACTACGATAAAAACGATGACGCAAAATTACAAGAAGACATTAAAAAAGAACGCGCTCGTATCATCGCTAAATTAATTGTAGAAAAAAATAAAGGTGCTAAAGTGATTAAACCTCAATCTAAAAAACAAAATCACTTTCATTGTGATAGTGAAGAGAGTGGGTTTTAGTAATGACAGTTTCTGACAATCTTTTAATTATTCAACAATACATTTTTGATGCTTGTGGTTTTGATTACACAAAACCTATACAAGAAATAGAAAGCGCAGAATATAATGCTTATTCTTTTACATTAAATGATTTACACGTAAAATTTAGAACCGCCAAAATTACTCCAACAAAAACTGGGCAATTTGTAACGCTTTGGAAAAGACTAGCCACAGGAATCATTGCGCCTTTTGAAGCTTCAGATTCAATTGACCTCGTTATCATTAGTGTTAGAAAAGAAAATCGATTTGGACAGTTTGTCTTTCCTAAATCTGTTTTATGCACACAAAGTATATTAACCGTTAATGATAAAGAAGGTAAACGTGGTTTTAGAGTTTATCCGCCTTGGGACGAAACAACAAACAAACAAGCCATCAAAACACAGAATTGGCAGTTACTATATTTTCTAGATTCATCAGATCTTTTGAAGATTGATGTTGAGAAAGTTAAGATGATATTTGGCGATAAGTAAGTGTTAAGAAAATTAGATTACTTGTATCGTAATAATATTAAAAGTTGAATTAATTAGTTTACAGGATTTTTAAATGACTATTATTTAGTCATATAGTAAGAACTTGGACTACATGAACTCCCCCCTGGTTGAGTAAAATATAATATGTTTCCGCTATATGGCGGCATAAAGCTTATTGAACCCACCATTGGCGCATACGTCGAACTTCCGTCAACGGTTAACGCATAAACCTCATAGATACACTGTGCCTGAAAAGGATCTTTGCGTATAGCCCATGTCATGGTGTGCATTGTATTATCTGGTGCTACAAAAGAACCCGTGAAATTACCATTGAAAGTATAGGAAATAATACCTCCATCTGCAACATAACACGAAGAAGTTAACCAAGTTGTAGAAGCACTCCCAGGTATTAATAAATTTGTAAGTCCTATACTGTCTCCAGTGCAAGGTGTTGGTGTGCCCGCGCAATTCCCTGATCCTCTTTGTAAAATAACTGTATTACTGCCATCAATAAGTTTCATTGTGTTTCTATCTTGCTGCCATAAAAATTGGCCTGCTGTTACGCTATTTGTTGCATATTCGCAAAACCAACTACCTATTGAATGTGCCATTGATGTATTTGGATAATCAACGCCTGGAAATGTATAGATAGATGCGTTATAAGGAGAAACTGAAACTAATGTTCCTCCTTTTATGATTTTATAAGAACCATTATTGTATAATCCCAAAAGATAGCCACCTTCCCAAAAACCTGTTTCAAAGGATGCGATATTATATCTGTAAAAAACGTCTGGATTTTCTCTCCCAAAACAAAAATTATAGCTATCACCATTACTAGCTGTCCCTCCCCAGTTTCCTGTAAAATCATAATCTACAAATATATATCCTACATCTATTGCATCTTGATATTGTATTGTAACCTTTGTATTTCCCGGTCCGACAGAAGTTATGAATCCACCACTGTTAAGTATTGCTACAGAAGGTAAGTCAATTAGTATCTTTGTTGGAGATGTAGTAAAAATATTCATGGAAAATCCAGTAATAGGATTCCACCAAGTTTTTATAACTTCTATCCTAAGTGCCTCTGCGGAAACGTTATAGTATGGAAAAAAATAAGGACAATTTGGCTCAGCATGTATCTTCGTGATGGTGTCGGATGAATTAAAAACCAAAGTCTTTAATTTGTTTGGTAATGTATCAGTTCCAATAACAGCTGCAACATCCCAAAGTCCATCAAAGTTAGATGCTGTAATAGTATTTCCACTTACAAAAAGGCCACTATTTGGTGGGGCAATAAACGTTGGAGTTACACCATTTACCACATGACCACCCGCATCATATAAAGTGTAACCTATGGTTCTGGTCATGTTATGACGAAGTCCCATGAAACCAGGCCAAATACCATAAACAATTTGAGTAGGTGCATTTGAAATTACACTATTAGTGCTAACTACTGAAACATTTACATATGAAAACCCGTGCGTTCCATCAGTTACCTTTATAAATGTAGATCCTATATTAATTGCAGTTATTAGCCCCCCTGATACCGTCGCTATATTACTATTTTGACTTTGCCACAATAAACTCGCTCCAAAAACTACGCCTCCTGTGTCATTAAATAGTGTTGCTGATACTGTAGCATTATCACCAGGATGTAAAATAAGTGAATGGATATTTAAATTTAGAGATCCAGGTTGTGGTGGTACGTAAGCAGGAGTTGTATTAGTATTACCTCCGCCAGAAGTTAAGGGGTTATCGGCTGATGGTTCATTATTATCTTTTTTGCAACTTACAAAAAATGTAGTTGTTAGTAATAGGAAATAAATAATTGTTTTCATAGTTCACGTATTTTAAATTAATCTAAAGGAATATCCGATAACCAAATTATCCAAGTCAAAAATTTATATGATTTTCGGTAAGTATAATACTCATAAACCCAAGATGTCATCCCGTCATTTGCTTGCTTAAAATAAATATCAGGTATTGCAATTTTATAATAACTTGCTACAGCCTCGTTCTGATGCTTTTTAGCAACACCGAAAAATGCAATTCTGCCATAATACAATTTGTTGTCGGTAGGATTTTTAATTGTAATTTTATAGGAAATTACCGTTTCCCCTTTATATAATTTACTAATATTTCGCGCTCCAACATCACCCACACGTCGTGAAACTTCTAAATTCAGCTGGCTCAGTGAAAAAAATTTATCAGGCACAAGAGTAATGTCTTGATCTACAAATTTTATTTCAAAATTATCTTTAATACATCCTTTATCAATATTATAAAGACGTTGGCCATAAATTGTATTTAATAAAAAAAATGAAGTAAATAATAGAATCTGTTTTTTCATAGTTCTTTGTTTTTCATAATTAATCAAATGGAATATCAGACAACCAAATAGCCCATGTAAATATTTTTAGGTCATCCTTCATATAATATTCATAAACACAAGTTTTCATGCCATCTTTGGCTTGTAAAAAATAATCCTCCGGTATTGATATTTTATAATAACTAGCAACTGCATCATTTTTGTGCTTATTTTCAACGCTAAAAAAAGCAATTCTTCCGTAGTAAGTTTTGTTCTTGTGATTAATCGAAATTCTGTGCGATATGACTTTCTTATTTGTATAATATTTTAGTACTGCTTCAGAATTAAAATCATCTTTACCACGCCTTTTCGAAGGATTTCCGATAATTTCACTAACATTAAGTTTTAGTTGAGATACTGAAAAAAAATTATCTGGCTCAATTATAAATTTTTGATCAATAAATCTAATTGAAAAAACATCTTTAATGCAACCTCTATCCATCACATAAAGTCCCTGTCCATTAATTTTTTGATATAAAATTAATGCTGTAAATAGTATTACAAATTTTTTCATATTTTTTTTATTATAAAATATTTACTTTTAAGAGATATATAAGAATTATTGTAGTAAACTTTCGTTGATTTATCTTCCATTATATTGTAAAAATGTAAAATTAGTTTGCCGTGCTGGTCTACACTACACATAAATTTTGAGAAAGCTCCTTCTTGATTTCTATCCTTTGAATTACCTCCTGCGTCTCTATCTTTAGAATTACCTGAGGAATTCCTGTCGTTCGAATTACCTCCTGAACTTCTATCATTTGTGTTGCCGCTTGAATTCCTATCATTAGAATTGCCTCCTGAATTTCTTTCTTTCGCATCGCCGCCAGAGTTTCTATCTGATGAATTACCAGAGGTATTTCTGTCATTTGAATTACCTCCAAAATCTCTATTGTTTATATTCCCTCCAAAATCTCTGGTTATACATTCACTATGGATAGCATATATTTTATTTTGATAAATAAGTAAAGGAATGCGAAGTGAGTCGTGGATTCTTTTAACATCTTTTTCTTGTTTTATCGTTGAAACAAAAACAAGCTCATGGGTTTGACTGTAGGAATTATTTGCAACCAAAAATATGATTAAGAATATAAAGATTTTCATTCGAATATAATATGTAAGCAAAATTTCAACATAATTATTATTTTGTTAGTTTCAATGCAACCCGTTTTACTCGAAGGTGTAAACTGATATTGGCGTAGCAACAAATAACTTATTTCTTGACGAACAAATAGAAGTAATTAATCCAGCGGGCAATCCATCAGATGTCATTTTACTCCATGTAGGCGAAATATTCAATGTATTACAAACGTATATTTCATATTGCGAATTAATCACGTAATAATAATCTCCAATATTCGTCATGTACAAAATATCTAAATTTGATAATCCTGAATTCATGGACTGCCAAGAAACTCCTAAGTCCGAAGAATAATATACTCCAGCACCTCTCGTGGCAACGTACAAATAAAAAAAACTTCCGTAAATTAGTTTACTTCCGATGTTTGAATAATTACCATAAAATGAATCATAAATCACAGCTGGCATACCACTATTAGATAGAGTCCATGTATTTCCGTAATCAGTTGATTTGTAAATACCAGCAGCAGTTGTAATATAAATATAATTCTGAATATTTTCTATATTTGAAACATACAACTTAGGGTAACCTTGAGTTCCAACGGTTAAAGGCAAGCCATTATTTACACTCACCATGTTTGTTCCATTTAAAGAAGCTCGAAAAACACCACTTGTGGTAGCAATAAAAATATAGGGACCAACTTTCTTTATAGAATAAATTCCCGTAACATAGTTGCTTATACCAGCTGGGAAGCCATTGGATATCATGCTCCAAGAACTTCCTTTATTGATTGACATAAAAACTCCCCTTACTTCATTTCCTGCATAAATAGTATCACCACTGGACGTATATGATAAAATTCGTCCCCCAATAACAGAATTATTTGCTGTTTGATTCCAACTAATTCCTTTATTTATGGTATTGTACATCCCCATAGAATAGCAATATGAACTCAAACAACTATCTGATAAAGCAATTAAATTAAGAACTGCATTATTTGTGTTATTAGGTAACCCCGACCCAATAGAATGCCATTTAGGTGCCACGTATGGATTGGAATCCTGATCCCGAGCATTCTCAGTAGGTTTATCATTGTTTTTTTTGCATGCACCTAAAAAGGAAATCAATCCAACTAATATATAATACTTTATTTTCATCCCGAATAAATTTAAATTACAAGAAAAACATAACTACTGCTGAAGATTTAGTTTTGTGCACTGCCCAGCATACACTGTAACAGTTTTATTCCAACTGTTCCCCCCGCAACTAGCTGTAACATTATAGCTACCAGGAGATTTAGTTAAAGTTATGCAACCTGTTGCGCCACAACTTGGTGGAGAACTGAAAAAGGCATTTAAACCTCCCACTGGACTCCCATTTACATATACCGAAATTGTATTACCGGCGCCAGAAGTACAAGGTGTTTGCCACGAATTATAAATGGTTAATTGACCGCTGCCACCGCCAGTAGTAGTGCCACCTGTTGTAGTTCCCCCTGTAGTTGTTCCGCCACTGCCGCTATAAGTCAATTCAAAAGGCAAACAATCCCCTTCATATATAGTAAATGTATTATTCCATATAACTGATCCTGTTTGAGAAACAGCATATAATGTATGATTTCCTTTACTTAAAGTTACATTTACATTTCCGCTACCACAAGTAACTCCACCTGAATGAAACTGAGTAATAGTTCCTTTAGCTTGTCCATCCACCGAAACTGTTATACTACCAAGGCCTAAATCAGATTTTAAATAGAATGTTACCATCCCGTTGCCACTACCATAATTATTTGTGTCCTCTGAGGGCTCAGTTTCTTTCTTCTTACAAGAAAACACTAAAATAAGTGTCATTAACATTATGGCCAAGCCATTAATTATTATTTTATTCATGGTTATTGTTTTATTAGTTTATATGTTGAATTTTCAGTTTTAATAAAATAAATGCCTCTTGATTGATTACTTAAATCAATTTTGTTTTTACCATCTTGCAATTTTTGCGTTAAAATTGCTTCACCTAAAATGTTAGTTACTGAAACGTAAGTCTCGCGTTCCGTGTCAATCGTATAGTTATCGCTAGTTGGGTTAGGGTAAATTTTAAATGAATTGCTGCTATTCATGCCATAGCTATCAACAATATTTGTAACACATGAAGGATATGTAGCAGTAGCAAAATTTAATTTCATGGTTGATATTGGAAATTTCCAACTTGAAAATAAAGCGCCTAAATCACAATTTACTGCTGCACAAGAAGCTATAAAAAAATTATCTAGAGCTTCTTGAGTTGTGGTTGCGTTAGGTTGCAAATCGGCTTTTTTCCATATATTCTTATAATAATTATCTCCGTATAAGTCTGTTAATTTAAATAAAAAGGAGGCGAATAAATCCGTTGCTCCTAAGTTCATAGGATTTGTTGGAGCAACTCCCACTTTTAAAGTATTAGACCAATTATAAGAAGGATTCGCCATATACGTACTAAACAAATTCTTTACTTCAGTTTTAAAATAACTAAAAGGTGTGCTATTAAAATAAGCAGGGCTTACAGATGCAGATTCTATCGCTTTAAATCTCATAAAAACAGCGTATCCTGTTGTAATGGCGCCAGTATTATCTGTTCCAAAATACTCCAATTTATTGCCATAAAACCAAAAATTTCTTCCAAACTCATAGAATATTGGTTGGTCGTATGTATTATGCAATCGCACACTATCATAAAGTCTATCGAAATAAGAATTCATAAGTTCAATCCCAGTAAAACCCATATAACCACAACCTGCACCACAAGTTGCAGCAACATCTGCCACAGTAGATTTACCATTATATAATGTTGGTGTATATTGCACCGGATATTTGCCCGTACAATGATGATAAAACATATAAGTACTATCCAATACTTTGGTTATGCTTGCCATAACACTCGGCGTCAAAGTGCTTAACCTTGACAAGACCGCGACTTTACTGCCTTGCCAAGCATATAGATTCAATGGCTGGCCTTGAAATGTAGTATAGGTTGTTGGTGTTTGCGAATAAATGCTGAATGAAACCAAAAACGTAAAAAATAAAGCTAAAATAACCCTCATTGTTTTATAATTTTAAAGGTTAAATTTCCTGATTTAATAAAATAAATGCCGTTAGCGTAATTACTTAAATCAATTTCGTTTTTACCTTCTTGTAATTGTTGAGTTAAAATAGTTTCTCCCAAAATGTTGGTAACGACAATTGACGTTTCACTTTTTGATTCTATTGTAAAATTGCTATGGGCTGGATTCGGATAAATAGTAATTTGACTTACTTCCTTGCTTTCCTGTTTGAGATCGGTAGTTAAGGTGGTCACTTTTCTAACACGATTGTTTCCAAAATCGGCAATATATAAATTTCCTGAACTATTAAAAGATAGCCCTATAGGTGTAGCTAACTGAGCTGCAGTTGCAGAGCCTCCATCTCCACAATAAGAAACACCGCAACTCCCGCCACCTGCAACCGTCGAAACAACTCCAGATAAGTTTATCTTCCGTATTCTATTGTTATAAACATCTGCTATATATAAATTACCAACACCATCAAATGCTAATGCAGCTGGTTTATTAAAAGACGCCATTGTAGCCTGCCCGCCATCTCCACTGAATCCAGCTGTCCCCGATCCTGCAATTGTGCTAATAACTCCCGAAGAATTAACTTTACGTATTCTATTATTATTGTAATCAGCAATGTAAATATTACCGGCAAAATCTGCTACAACACCATACGGCAAATTTAACTGTGCCGATATAGCTTGTCCTCCATCTCCACTAAATCCCGACGTGCCTGAACCAGCAATTGTGCTAATAATTCCTGAAGAATTAACTTTACGTATTCTATAATTATAACTATCAGCTATATATAAGTTGTTCGAAGCGTCCAGTGCTACTCCTGTTGGACTCTGAAGTGCCGCCGCCGTTGCTAAACCTCCATCGCCACTAAATCCAAGCAGAGTGCTGCCTGCCACAGTTGAAATAATTCCAGAAGAATTTATCATCCGAACTCTCCCATTATCTTTATCCGCAATGTATAGATTATTATTTGCGTCAACTGCAAGCCCTACGGGATGGTAAAGTTGTGCGGATGTTGCCGGACCTCCATCCCCGCAATAATTTGTTCCGCAATTTCCACCTCCTGCGATAGTTGTAATAATCCCGCTAGAACTAATTTTACGAATACGATTATTATTATAATCAGAAACAAAAATATTTCCTAGATTATCTGCTACTACACCTTCTGGGAAATTAAAGGTTGCTGCTGTTGCAAGGCCTCCGTCACCTGAATTACCTGCAACTCCCGTGCCTGCAAATGTTGAAATATTTTGTGCTTGCTGATCAAAATATAGTAATACGCTAATTAGAACTAATAGTTTTCTCATTGTTTAATAATTTTGAGTTTCGGTTTTTTGAAAATATGACTTTAGTGTTTCCCTCTAAAATTTTATATAAAATTTACCGTTTTTTATATTGACCCAAACGTGCTGACCATTCACAAGGCTATTTGAATAAACATCGCCCGAAAAAGTCCCTTTAAAATAATCTACTCCCTTTTCCGTGACCGTAACATAACTTCGGCCTCCTAAAAGCCAATCACTTAAATAATCCACTGAAAAATTATAATTTTCTTTTGACACTAATTGCATAGAAGAAATTGTAGGGTTTGAAATAGTTGCATTATAACTAGTATTTGCGTTTGCCATATTTGGAAATGCTATACTTATAAATTCATCGTTTACAAAACTACCAAATTGCCCTTTAGTAACTCTGTCACTATAAATAGAAACATATGTAGAATAACTACTGCAGATTTTATGGCTATAATTAGAATAATTTAAATACGCCACATCAAATGAAACTCCAGGCAAAGTTGTAACTTCAAAAGAATATTCTGTCTCTTCTGAATTATCGGTTTCGCTTTTCGCAGATATAAGAATTTTATAAATACCATTCTTAGTATAAGTATGGCTTACATTAATCTGCGCGCCAGCAGTACCCGATTCGATCAGTCCGTCACCAAAATTTACAGAATAAGATATGGCGTTTTCAAAATTAATTAAAAAAACCACTTGTCCTTCGACGGCACCCGATTCTGATATTGTGGCATTAATAACTGGTATTACTTCCTGTTTGTCTTCTTTCTTTTTGCAGGAAAAAATCAAAAAAGAAATCAGTGTTAAATAGATTATTGTTTTCATTATCGTGGTAAAGAAGTTGAACAAAATGCGAATTACTGTTGAAGATTTAGTTTTATGCATTGACCAGCATTAACTGTTACTGTTTTATTCCCACGATTTCCGCCACAAAGTGCACTTGGGTCACCATTAGAACTAGTTGCAAAACCGCCTTTTACTAATGTTTGAGCATTTAACATAGGATATAGCAAAGGGCAACAAATTAAAAACTGTAATAATAGTTTCATGTTATTTCAATACGATTTAAATTATCGCCTAAACTAGAACATACTACAAAATCCTACAATAGTTAGAAATAACTATATTTAGCTGTCACTTATATTTTTATCTAATAATTTATATTATGTAGTACTAAAATTCGCTAATTTTAAATATTATTGTCGTTAATTTGGTAGTATGGCAAAAAAATCACTATTAAAAACTGAAGTTACCTTAGCTGATTATAAAGGTTTTTTAAAGAATAGTCATACGATGACTGTTATAAAAAATCCAGATTACTATCTAAAACAATATGTATATTTTCAAGAATTGGCAAATGCCATGCCTTGCGCCATTTATCTTTTAGATTATACTTCTCAAAAGTATTTATTTGTAAGCGACGGCTGCAAACAAATAACGGGCTTTACTAGCGAAGAACATATGCAAATGGGACAGTTTGAGTTTTATACACGCTGCATGCATAAAGAAGACTCAAAACTATTTGTTGACAAAGTTTTTGTAAGGTTTGTTGAATCTGCAAAAGAACTATCAAGCAACGGACTTAAAAACTGTCGGTTTTCAATAAACTATCGTATAAACAGAAAAGATGGGGTACTTGTAAAAGTTTTACAGCAATCCGTAGTTTTAGAAACTACTACCGAAGGTTACCCACTTCTTAGCCTTGGAATTATAATAGATATAACTTCACATAAACTAGATGATAAAATAGTTTTATCGGTTAGCTGTTATGATGAAACGCAAGGCTTTAAAACCATATCGTCAAACTCATATTCTGCGCAAGAAGATTTACTCACACCACGTGAAAAAGAAATCATCCAACATATTACATTTGGTCATAGTTCATTAAAAATCGCAGAAACACTCAATATAAGCGTTTTAACAGTGAATGCTCATAGAAGAAATATTAATAAAAAAACAAATTGCAAAAATGTAGCTGAACTAGTTAATTACGCCATTAATAGTGGTATATCTTAATCATAGAGTGAATACTAAAAAACAAAAACTCCTTAGCTATAAACAATTTTTAAAACAAGCACAAAAAAGTGCTGACAATACAGATATTGAGTTAATTGAAATTTTGTTACATAAAGTCAAACCTTTATTAAATACACATATGCCTTTTGCACCAGTCGTATTTGGTATTGATTACCAAACTCATAAATATTTATTTTGGAAAAATAATCATAATGAATTTGGTGGATACCCAACAGATTTTTTTCTTAATGAAGGTCATCGAGGCGTTGTAAATATGGTAACCCCTTCACACTTAAATGTTGTAAGTGACAAAATTTTCCCAGAAACCCTCGAAGCACTCCGTTTAACATTGCCTTCTCATTCAATAGTATCTTCATTTAATTATAAAGGTAAGACAATCGACGGAAAAGACTTTAATGCATATCAAAAGTGCACTTATGTGCTATCAAAACAAACAGGATTGCCCTTGTATTGCGTCGGTATAGTGATGGATATAACTAGTTTTAAGAAAGATAATTTTATTAGCCATACTATTGAAAGCTTAAATACAGAAAATAACAAAATTCAACTGTTATCAGAATTCACTTATAACCCAGACCCAGAAGTTTCATTTACTCCGAAAGAAACTCTAGTTATACATTATTTGTTGGATGGTTATAGCAGCAAACAAATTGCCGATAAACTCCATATTAGCATAAATACCGTCCATAATCATAGACAAAATATTTTAAAAAAAGCTAGCTGCAGTAATGTCGCTCAATTAATGGCCTTTGTTTTAAAAGATAATTTAAAGTCTTATTAAAAACAATGTGTTGCAAATTCATTTACAATTTTAATCAATTCATAGGGTTGATCTAACATTACACAATGTCCACTATTTGGCACCAATATCGATTTACCGCGCCATTGAGTTAATAGTGTTTTATCAATATAATCGTTAAAACACAATTTATCTTCTTCACCAAAAACCACAGCAATTGGTAAATGACTGTTTTGCACATTTTGTAATTCATCGCTGTAATCTCCCAGTGCTATAGAAGCTGCCATAGAGGTTCTAAAATTTGGGTCAACATTATTATAAATTGTTTTTATTTCTTTTTTTATAGAGCTTGGCAATTTATAGCCTAGTTCTTCTGTTAAAGTATTAAGCTGCTCCTCTGTTGTAGTAGCCGTAAATAAAGGAACTAGATTCGGATTAGGCTTCAAAATATCGGCAGGCGTCAAACTAAAACCAATAATAGTAGGAGATAACAATAAAATTCCTTTGCAATTATTTAATTCTTGTGCAATTTCCCCTATTACATTTGCGGCCAATGAAAAAGCTACTACAACATATTCCTTTGAATCAAACTTCGAAATAAATTCTTTAACATTTTTACTCAAGCCTCTAATAGAATAATCTTTATCAGGTGTTTCGCTTTTAAATGATTTGCCGCACCCTGGTAAATCAAGTGCTACTAATGAATAGTTATCTTTTAATGTAGACTCAAGCAAATATTTCCAATAATCGGAAGATTGAGAATTGCCATGAATAAAAATAATTTGATTGTGGCCATTGCCTGAAGTTATATAGTTTAGCATAATTAAATATAAAAATAATATTCAATATTTCCTCCTGTAAAAAAACTAATAAAAATTAAAACTCACCACTAAATCTCTATGTCCAGATTGAGAGTGACAACTAGTGCAAACTGAAGGGTCTTGTAATGCACTATATAAAATACTGCCATCATTATAAACTTCCGACCATATCCACGAACCTTCCCTTTTATACATCATCGCATAAAGTCCATTAGAAGGAATTTCCTTTACAATAAACGAACCATTTGGAAATTGCTGACCAACTGGTAGTTTTCCATTATCTGTTAAAGCAGCGTAAGCAATTTTATTGAATTTTAATTTAAACGCGCCATGCGGCCCATTTGTTCCTGAATAAACTGAACTTGGGGAATTTTTATAATAAGTAAATGCCGCTTCGTTTTTTGCACTATCTAATAACGCCTTATCGTTATACGCCAATAATGGATTAACTCCAACATCCTTTCTACAAGAAAATAAAACTGAGGCTGCAAGTATCGCTACAAAGCCTACGACTAAAATTTTAACTTTTGAATGATGCATTTTCTTTATTTATATGTTTAGCTAAATACGTTTTATATAAAGGCTGTTTCCAATTTGCTACTAAATCTGAAGATTGAGTAATCGTGTTATTAAATACTAATGTGTATTCATTAATTATTTTGGAGTCTAATAGTTCTTTTATTTGAGAAGCTTTTACCACTTCAATTTTGTTTTCAGCATTTAAATAAGAAACCAACAAACGGTTTAAAAGTTCAAAAGAAAAAGCCTGCTCTAATTCTTTTACAAAACGAACTTGTTTATCAATACTGCAACCACTTGCATTATACTTATCTTCGTTCACTTTAAAAATTAACAATCGATTTTCAAATAGCTCAAAAGAGGCGTCTAAGCTCACATCATGAGCTGTCCAAGTGCTTACAAAATTCTGACAACGATTTTTGAAATCAACTAATTGTTCGTTGCTTAACTCTTTACTTAAAGTATAAATCCAAATACGTTCGTCCATGATTATATAATTATTCGATATTTATTTTTTTATTGATGACTTCATCATTAGAAATCAGTGTAATATAATACATCCCTCTTTCTAATTCAAGATGAATGGTATTACCTGTATTTTCTATTGTTTCAACAACTTGACCTACACTATTAACCACCGTTAATTTATCGATAGCATGTTTTAATCCTGTAATTGAAAAGCTTCCGTTACTTGGATTAGGGAATAAAACAATATGTTCATTTTTATAGTCATAATCTCTTATCCTCGACAAAACAGAATGCCTTTTTGAAAATTCTTCTAAATACTGATTTGCCACAACAGCATCATGAAAAATTAAAGTGTTCTCATCATATTCGTCATTTGCAGAATTAGACCAATTGTGTGATCCAGTAACTACAATAGGATCTGAAGCACTATTCATCGCGTCAATAATGCAATACTTATGGTGAAAATCATTAGTCACATTTTCATGCGAAATAACTGGTATTCCAGCAGCCACTAGTTTATTATATTCTGACCCAAAATAACTCACATTTTCAATGATACATCTCACGTTCACACCTCGGTTTTTAGCGGCAACTACAGCATCACCTAAATCATTATCTGTAAATGTAAACATAGCCACATCTAAACTAAAATTTGCAGAATTAATAGCATCTACAATTTTAGAAGCAGTGCCATCAGTTGGCGAAAAATAAGACTCAACAGTTGAACCTCCAATATTAAAGCTATGAATAGTGTTATCTGATTTAGCAGGACCAAATTTGCTGTTAGTTAAATTAGGCTGTGCTCCAGAAGAGCCCCACATTTCGTTAAACTCAACTGTGTAGTTTTGTGCTAAATTGGAATTTGAAATAATCACAATATTATTATAATCATCAAATATACTTCCATTCCCAAAGTTCATCGATCCAATTAATAACTTAGCATTATCAGCAATCACAAATTTATTATGCATCACATTGCTTGTTAAAGTAGAGGTGCGTTTTAAAAGTGGAATATTTGAATTTAAGCCCGATAAAGCTGAATTAAAGCTATTTGTTGAAGAAATGTATCTCACTTGAACTCCTCTTAAATAGGCGTTGTTGAGAGCTGTCACAATTTTTGTACTTCCATTATCCCAAACAGAAATATCAAGTGTTGTGTTAGATGAATTGATTAAAGCACAAATAGTGTCATCTAAATGAGCAGATGTTTGAGCATCGGCAATACTAGAAACTGTATTATCAACCGCCTGATTGAAATACACTTTTATAGTTTGTGCATTCAAAGTTTGTAATGACAAAAAACAAAGGCATAAAAACACAATTTGTTTCATTTTATTTCAATTAAATAAATTTACATTTTCTGCTTGCAAAGGCACACATACGCAATAAAATGATGCCATGTTTAAAACGAGAGATGTTTGTTTCTCCATAAGTTCGATCTCTGTACTTAATTGGAATTTCAACAATTTTTAAATTCAATTTATGTGCGCCAAACAATAAATCAAAATCTCCAAAGGGATCAAACTCTCCAAAATATGTTCTGTTCTTAGTTAGTTTAATATAGTCTTTTCTAAACATCACCTTCGTTCCACACAAGGTGTCCTTAAAGCGTTGGTCAAGCAACCAAGTAAATACCCAACTAAAGAAATGATTTCCTAAATAATTTAAAAAACGCATGGCTTCACCTTCCATTGGATATACTAAACGTGTTCCATTAATAAAATCGCCTTTGCTTCCTGCAATGGCATCATAAAATTTAGGAATATCTTCAGGTGGCACAGTTAAATCTGCATCTAAAATCATTAAAATATCGCCAGTTGCAATTTTATACCCTTCACGCACCGCATCAGCTTTTCCTTTTCCTTTTTGCTGGCCAATTTTTATATCGTGTGTGTCTTTATATTTTTGTTGAATGTCTTGAATTTTTTGCCAAGTGTCATCTGTACTATTTCCTTCAATAAAAATAATCTCTACATGCTTCCCAAATTTCGGTAAACGTGTAATGGCGTTTTCAATATTACCACTTTCGTTACGGGCAGGAATAACAACCGTTGTAGAGTATTTTGTTTTATAATCGTCTGGATTGCTTAATGGTAAAGGTTTTGCAAACGAATAGGTATTTAAACTAAAGAACCTAAAGAAAGGGAACTTCGCTAAAAACAAATTATGTAACTCTGCAATTAACGGAATATAAAAAGGAAAAATAAATCGTTTACTATTTCTATAAACATCAAATCCTGATACAAATAATAAATTGTTGACGTCTTTTGTGTTTAACCAGTTTTGAGTAGGCGTTTTAGTTTTTAGCCCTACAAGTTCAGCAAATTTTAAAGCAGGTTCCCATAGGGAGTTATAGTACTGAACAATAATTTTTGTATTTGGGTGACAAACTTTTTGAACTTGTTCAAATACCGCCTGTATATCATCCACAAAACCAATTAAATTACTAATAATAACAAAATCATACTTTTCCGTCAATGTAATGTTATTAGCGTCCATCAACACGAACTCTATATTTTTACCTGCATGTTTTTCTTTAGCCCAAGCTATTTGTCCTTCGCTAAAATCAATGCCTGTTTTTTTACTACCTGCAATGCCTGCTAATAAATCGCCACTTCCACAACCAACTTCCAAAACAGAACTATCTTCGTGAGAAAAATAATTACAGTAATTCGTAATTTCGTTCCAATAGTAATTGGATAATCCACGTCCTTTTCTTTTAGAGGCAATGATGTTAAAATATTCTTTAATGTTCTGCAAAATGTAATTTTTTTAAGAAAGCTAATTTACAAGTTTAATTTAAAAAAGGAGCGTAAAACATCCTCATTTATTGCGATATTTTGTATAAAACCTGTAGTTGCGGCTTAGGAATATCATATTCATTCCAATTAAATAGGGAAATAGCTAAAAGGATTTATAAATTTGCTATGTGTGATTTAATTCAAGAAAATGATAATGAACCTAAAACATTTATGTGTAATAACCATCATCATGCTTAGCAGTATAGTGATGTGCTCACAAACTCAAAAAAAATCAGTCAACTATTCCAAAAAACCATACTGGATTGAGATGATGAAAGATCCTAAAGCCAACTACTTTGAAACCATCAAAGCTTATGATGCCTTTTGGGAAAATAGAAAAAAACCAAAGGATGAAGATGACATTATTGGGCAATCAAAAACAGTTGAAGCAAAACGAGGATTTTTAAGTCGTTGGTTTAAATCTAAAGAAGAACGTGATGAGGCGGATATAAAAAAATATGCCTTAGATGTAAAGAAATTCAAACATTGGAAATTAAAAACGGAACCATACGTGCAAGAAGATGGTTCCATTTTAGATGCAGATGCGCGACTTAAAATATGGCAAGAGGAACAAAAACAAAACTAAGTTTATTTATTAAATTATTCCATCATGGCACTTAAAATCAAATATACATTCACAACTTTTTTTCTGTTAGTTTTTATCATCTGTTTTTCTCAACCAGGAACAACTTGGCAACAAACAGGACCAAATCTTTTCCCAACAAACGAAAGCGGACAAGTAAATGGTATTGGACGTGTTTGTCAGTTAAAGTTTCATCCCACTAATCCATTAAAAATGTATGCGGTTAGTGCCTCCGGGGGTTTATGGATTAGCAATGATAGTTCAGCTACTTGGGTAAAAACAGGAACCGATAAACTACCTTCAACAGCCTGTGCATCGGCATGTATCGATTATACTAACGATAATATTATTTATTTAGGAACAGGTGATCCAAATTATTATAGTACTGATTTTGGTATTTGGAAAAGTATAGACGGTGGACAAAATTGGTTCCAATCTACCACTGGCATGGGAAATAGATTACCCATAGAAATTTTAATGGATCCAACGAATCCTAACGTTTTAGTTACTGCCACAGATAATGGGATCTATAAATCAACAAATGCTGGCGTTAGTTGGAGTATAGTAAAAACTGGGGGTGACTTTACGGATATGCAATTTAAACCCGGAAGCTCAAACACACTTTATGCATGTACTTATTCAGAATTTTGGCGTTCAACCGATTTTGGAAGCACTTGGACACAAATTACAAACGGCGTTGTTATTCCAGGTGGTGGCAGTGGAAATGGTATGCGCTTGGCGGTTAGTGCAGCCAGTCCAAATGTGGTTTATTTAGGAATGATTACAGATGAAGGCACTATTTTGAAATCTACCGATGGTGGAACAAGCTTTACAACAGTATATCATAACCCAGCACAAAGTTTAGTTGGGTATGATGCTGCAGGCGGCGGACAAGGTGATTATAACTTTGCAATGACGGCAGATCCTACTAACGCCAATACAGTTTTTGTAGTGGCACATGTTGTTTGGCGAAGCACTGATGGAGGAGTAACATGGACTCAGCTCACAGATTGGTGGGATCAATTACATACAGATATGCACGGCATTAAATTTCATCCAAATTATCCAAACAAATTATTTAATGTAAATGATGGTGGCGTTTGGTTGAGTAATGATTTAGGAGATAACTGGGCGCCAAAAAGCGATGAACTTGGTGCCACTGAAATTTATCACGCAAGCCAAAGTCCAATTAAAAGAGATATGATCAGTATTGGCACACAAGATAATGGTGAACTATATTTTCAATCAAACTCATGGAGAACCAATAGAGGTGGAGATTGGGGAAGTAGATCATCGTTTGACTACTTAACTAATAATGTCGTTTACTATTATGAAAACGGAGAAAGAAGGCCTGTTAATGGAAACGAGACAAATTACAATTTACCATTTACAACAGATAACGACATTGTATTAGAATTTACAAAAAAAATAAACACCCTGGCATTTAGCGGCGAGCAAAATGTTTGGAGAACAACGGACTTAAATAATGCAAGCCCAACTTGGAGCCAAATAAGTACCTTTAATCAAACGGTCAAAGCAATCAATTCGTCGCAAGCAGACTCAACTATCCTATATGTTATTACAGCAAATAATAAAATTTATAGGAGTGATAATGCTTTAGCGGCATCGCCAACTTTTACAAACTATACAACACCTAGCTCAACAAGCTTAATAGCAAACATTGCAAGTGTAAAAACAAACTCTAATGTGGTTTATATTTCATGTGGGAACAGAGTGTACCGTTCGGTAAATAAAGGCGCTACATGGACAAATGTTTCTTCAAACTTACCAACCGTAAATATTATAAAAATTTACCATGATGAATTTAGTACTAACGAAGCTATTTATGTTTGCTCTGCCAATGCGGTGTATTATAAAGATATGAGTATGACGAATTGGGTAAACATAACTTATAATTTACCTTCCGTTGCAAACATTAGAGATTTTATGATGTATAATCCAGGAACAGCGGCAAGTTTATTACGTGTTGCTTATTATGGTAGAGGTGTATGGGAATTACCTATCAATACAAGCTTTGGTCCAGCTCCAGATTTTGCGTCAAACACAAACACCATCTGTGTTAATCAATCGGTAGCCTTTACTGATTTAAGTTTTGGTAATCCAACAACTTGGAATTGGACTTTTGCTGGAGGAACACCATCAACATCTAACCTTCAAAATCCAACAGTTAGTTATTCTGCAACCGGTGTGTATAATGTAACCTTAACAGTTTCAAATGGTAATGGCACAAACTCCACCACAAAAGTTTCTTATATTAATGTCACAGCTCCACAAGCAATTCCATTTACTGAAGGCTTTGCAACAACAGTTAATCCAGCTAATTGGGAGAATTATGATGCAGGCAACGACGGAACTGTTTGGGAGCATAGTACTTTAGTTGGAGGATTTGGCGCAAGTTCTCAATCGGTTTATTTTGACAATTATAATAATGATGTGAATAGAAAACGAGATGAATTAAGAACACCAAAATATGACTTTAGTTCTTCTATTCATCCTATACTAACCTTTGATAGAGCTTATGCAAGATATAGCAGTGTAAACAACGACACTCTTGCTGTTTTAATATCAACAGATTGTGGAACAAACTATACGCCACTTTATGTAAAGGGAAATACGGCATTAGCAACTGCTCCAGATAACACGGGCTCACTATTTATTCCAACCTCAACACAATGGAAAAGAGATACTATTGATTTATTAGCATACGCTGGGCAGCCTAGCGTTATGTTTGCATTTCAAAACAGAGGGTTTTATGGGCAAGCTTTGTATTTAGATAATGTAAATTTGTATAGTTTGTTAACGACAAATATTAAAGATTTAGATAATGGTGCAACTCTTAAGGTATATCCAAATCCTAGTTCGGGACACATTACTATTGATTTATCTTCAGCTACAAAAGAAGATTATCAATTAGAGATTTTTAATGTGGTTGGCCAGAAGGTATACACCGAACAATTTCCTAATGTTAATGGTTCCTTTAAAAAAGAAATTAATTTAATCCCATTTGGAAAAGGATTGTACATCTTAAATTTTACAAGCAATAAAAAAACCAGCAGTAATAAAGTAATTGTGGAGTAGTTATACTTAAAACTATTTTGTGTTCAATTTATCTGCTAAAAACTTACCCATACTAAAACAAGCTTGTAACAAATAACCGCCTGTTGGCGCATCCCAATCTAACATTTCGCCTAGGCAATAATGATTGGGAAGTTTTTTTAATTCTAAACTGTCGGTTACTTCATCTAAAGCAATTCCTCCAACGGTAGAAATAGCATCGTCCATAGGAGCAAAGCCTGTAATGTGCAATGGATAAGACTTTATGAGTTCACTTAAAAATTGAACATTACTATATTCGTCTTTAGAAGAAGAGAGTTTCAATAATTCTATTTGAGTTGTAGATAGATTTATCTTTTTTTCAAGCACTTCTTTAATCGATAATTTTCCTTTGTTTTCTATACGTTCGATGATTTCTTCTAAAGGCAAATCGGGCTTGAAATCAATTTGAATGTTAGCGAATTTATTTTGAATAAGTTGCTTTCTAATTTCAGGACTTAAAGGATAAATACCACTTCCTTCAATTCCAAATTCTGTGATTACGGCTTCTCCTTTTCGTGAAATATGACCGCAGGTGAATTCACAATTTTTTAAAGGACTTCCTTGATGATTTTTTATAAAATCTGCGTTCCAATTAATTTGATAAGCACAATTAGAAGGATAAAATGTATGTGTATTAATTCCTTTTTCATTAAAATAATTTGTCCAATTGCCCTCACTGCCAGTAACTTTCCAACTAGCGCCACCCAAAGCAAAAACAATAATATCTGCTGTGATGTTTGATGTTTGATAGTTTGATGTTTGAAAGGTTAGCTGCTCATTATTCCAACCTTTCCACTCATAGTTATAATATACGGAAACATTATTTTTTTTTAGCACTGTTTCAATAGCATTTAATACTTCAATGGGTTTTATTCCCTTTATGGGGAACACACGTTTACTTGTACCTACATACGTTTCGATGCCAATAAATTTCAACCAATTTCTAAAATCTGTATTTGAAAAGTGGTTTAAAAACGGTTCTATAAATTCTTTAGGATAATAACGTTCTGCAAACTGAGATAACTCTTCTGAATGCGTTAAATTAAATCCTCCTTTACCTGCCACTAAAAATTTGCGTCCTAGTGCGGCGTTTTTTTCATAGATAGAAATGTTGAATTTATTTGCATCTAACGAACAAGCCAGCATCAATGATGCTGGCCCGCCACCTATTATTGCTATGTTTTGTTTAGACAAAACTAAGCTGTAAAATATTTATAAAACAAAGGAATGGTTTCAATACCTCTGTAATAATTAAATAATCCATAATGTTCGTTTGGCGAGTGTAAGCCATCGCTATCTAGTCCAAAACCAAATAAAATACTATCCATTCCTAACTCTTTTTTAAATAAAGCTACAATAGGAATACTTCCGCCACTGCGTGTTGGTACCGGCTTTTTACCATAGGTTTCTTGCATCGCTTTGCTTGCTGCTAAAAATCCTTTTGAGTTGGTTGGCACAACAACAGGCTCTCCGCCATGATGAGCAGTTACTTTTACTTTAACCGATTTTGGAGCAATGCTTTCAAAATGTTTGATAAACAAATCGCTGATTTCTTTTGAAGATTGATTAGGCACTAAACGCATCGATATTTTTGCAAATGCTTTTGACGGCAATACTGTTTTAGCGCCGTCGCCTGTGTAACCTCCCCAAATACCATTCACATCTAAAGTTGGGCGTATACCAGTTCTTTCGTTTGTTGAATAGCCTTTCTCTCCGCGCTCTTCGTCAATATTCAAATCTTTTTTAAAGTCGTTTAAATCAAATGGCGCTTTTGCCATTTCAGCTCTTTCTGCATCGCTTAACTCTTGCACTTTATCGTAAAAACCAGGAACAGTAATGTGATTATTTTCATCGTGACAAGAAGCAATTAACTTGCATAAAATGTTGATTGGATTAGCCACTGCTCCACCATACACACCGCTATGTAAATCTCTATTTGGCCCAACCACTTCCACTTCCATGTAAGCCAGTCCTCTTAATCCACTATCAATACTTGGAATATCGTTAGCAATAATAGATGTATCTGAAATTAAAATAATATCTCCTTTTAGTTTTTCTTTATTTTCAATAATCCATGGGCCTAAGTTTGATGAACCTACTTCTTCCTCTCCTTCAATCATAAACTTCACATTGCAAGGCAAAGTGTTTGTTTTCATCATGGTTTCAAAAGCTTTCACGTGCATATACATCTGACCTTTATCGTCACAAGCACCGCGAGCAAAAATGGCCCCTTCAGGATGAATGTCTGTTTTTTTAATAACAGGCTCAAATGGTGGCGAATCCCATAAATCTAACGGATCTGAGGGTTGCACATCATAATGTCCGTAAACCACTACGGTTGGTTTTGAAGAATCGATTATTTTTTCTCCATAAACAACTGGATAGCCTTTTGTTTGGCAAATTTCCACTTTATCTGCTCCTGCTTCTATTAAACGTTGTTTAACTGCTTCGGCAGTGGTAAACATGTCGGGTCTATGCTCTGGTTTCGCACTAATTGATGGGATTTTTAACAAATCTAAAAGTTCATTTAAAAAACGTTCTTTGTTTGAATTAACGTAGGATTGTATCTGATTTAGTTCCATTATTGTAGAATTTTGGTACTAATGTACTTTTTTTATTTAAAAGGTGCTTTTGAATGATTGAAAAAATTGTGAATTAGTTGTTTATAGCTTATTTTTGAGATTATGAGAACACTATACACAACCATTTTTTTAAGCTTGTTTTTTATTGGGTCTTTAAAAGCTCAATTAACAACCACACAAACATTAACTGCTCAGCAGCTTGTGCAGAACGTTTTATTGGGAAGTGGGGTTACAGCTAGTAACATTACTTTTTCTGGTGATCCGCTTCAAATTGCTCAATTTTTTGCTACCCCAAGTACTAATTTAGGGATTCCATCTGGAATATTTTTAAGCACTGGTCACGCTTCTACAGCCAATGCCAATGGACCTCAAGGGCCAAATAATTCTGGAAGTACAGGAACCAACTGGAGTGGACCAGGCGATGCTTTACTAGATGTAGTTTCTGGTGTAAACACCTTTGATGCGGCTGTATTAGAATTTGATTTTATTCCAACAGGAGATTCGGTAAAATTCAGATACTGTTTTGGTTCTGAAGAATATCCTGAATATGTAAATGCAGGTGTAAATGATGCCTTTGCTTTCTTTTTAAGCGGCCCTAATCCCGCTGGAGGAAATTACGTTAATAAAAATGTGGCACTATTGCCAGGTACTAGCACTGCAGTATCTATCGACAATGTAAATGCTGGATTAAATGCAACTTATTATAGAAGCAATACTGGAAGTCCTATTAACTGCGAGTTTGATGGTTTAACAACTGTTTTATATGCATTAGAGAAAATAGTTTGCGGACAAACTTACCATATAAAAATTGCGATTGCAGATGGTGGTGATGGTGTTTGGGATTCAGGTGTATTTTTAGAAGGTGGTTCTTTTAGTAGTTTACCTCCACTAAATGTTTTCACTACTAATTCAAATTCTAACATACCAGATTCTATTTTAGTAGAAGATTGTAATACCTACTGTGCTTATTTTATTAGAAATGGAAATTTAGCTAACGTAGATTCTTTTAATTTACAAGTTACTGGAAATGCATTATTAGGTCTTGATTATATTCAATCTGGAAATGCAGGTTTTACTTGGCCAACTAAATTAATTTTTGGAGTTGGTCAGGACACAATTAAAATATGCAACATCAATGCTTTACAAGATAATTTAATTGAAGGGACGGATACTATTAAGTTTGCCATGTCGAGTTTTGTAACCAACACATTATCCTGTTTATCTTCTAATGCCATTAAATTTAACTTATACATTAAAGATTATACCCCAATTGGTATAGGGCAAAATAACACATCGGTCTGCACTGGAAACTCAATTGTTTTGAATGCAGGTGCTACAAATGGTTATGCACCTTATACTTATACTTGGACCGCTCCTGCTGTAAATACACCTACCTTTAATACAGGACCTATAAACTCTACGCAAATTTATACCATAACGGTGAATGATATATGTAACAAACCTGTTACACAGCAAATCACCATAAATCCTGTTTCTACCCCAACAGTAGTAAGTACCAATACCGTTATTTGTGCAGGAACTACTGCAACTGTAATTGCTTCCGGTGCTACAACATACACTTGGAGCAATGGCGCCGCAAATGATAGTTTGTTTGTGAACCCTTCATCAAATACAACTTATACTGTTATAGGTGCTAATGGCGCATGTACAAACTCAGCTGTTGCAACAGTAACTGTCATAGGGTTCTCCCTTTCAATCACAGGAAACAATTCGATTTGTTTAGGTCAAAGTACGACGTTAACCGCCTCTGGTAGCCCAACAACGTATGTCTGGAATAATGGCACAACAAATATATCTACTGTTGTTTCTCCAACAGTTACTACAAATTATACGGTAAGTTCTATTGCAGCATCATGCTCAAATACCGCTGTTTATACGGTAAGTGTTACTCCACCACCAACGCTTACAGTTACCGGCACGCCTTATTGTGCTGGGCAAACAACAACTGTTACTGCAACTGGAGCTACTAGTTACACTTGGAGCACTGGTTCAACAACTAATTCCATTGTTGTATCTCCAATTGGCACTTCTTCTTATACTGTTATCGGAACAAGTATTCCATCATGTACAAGTAGTTCGGTATTTTCGCCAAGTGTTATAACTAGCTCTCCACAAATTATTAATACGTCACCTGTATTATTTTGTTTGGATTCAACAAAAGCAATCACTGTAAGAATTGATGGCGGCAATCAACCTTACAACGTAAGTTGGTTAATTCCTGGAGGAGGTATTATCCCATTTGACACTACTGGTTATACATATTACTTTACACAAAGTAATACCCCAAGTAGTGGTTCTTACACTATTATTGTGACTGATCAGTGCTTATATTCTGACACCTTAGCTATTGACATTAATAGTATTGATTGTGATATTATCATGCCTAACGTAGTAACCCCTAACGGTGATGGCATCAATGACTTTTTTAGAATTAATGGTTTAGAAAATTTTCCAGGTTCATCATTAAATTCTTATAATAGATGGGGAAACAAAATTTACAGTAGTGATGATTATAAAAATGATTGGTCGCCAAAGGTAAGCGATGGCACTTATTTTTATATTCTTAATGTGTCTGACGGCAGGAAGTTTAATGGATTTTTTCAAGTGTTTAGCAATTAAAAAAGATTTTCAAACTAAAGACATATCTAATCATCTCATTTTTGCTGCTATTTAAACTGGCAGAAGCAACTCATATTGTTGGTGGGGAAATTTACTATGATTATTTAGGGGGAAATAATTACAAAATAAGTATGAAAGTATACAGGGACTGTATAAATGGTGTTCCACCATTTGACGGCTTCCCTGATGGTTTTGGAAATATTATTCCAGCATATTTTACCATATATGATGTGTTTGATAATCCAATTATCTCGAGTACGTTTAATGCGATTTCTTTTTCAACAGTTCCTCCCACCAATAACAGTCCTTGTGCTCCAACTACTGCTGGCAATGCTTGCGTGGAAGAAGCCTTGTATGAAAAAATAGTGAACTTACCTCCTTCTGTTGGAGGATATTATGTCGTTTACCAAAGATGTTGCAGAAATGGAACTATTTTAAATCTGATAAATCCTGGTTCTGTAGGGGCAAGTTATTGGGAGCATATCCCAGGACCTGAGGTGGTGTCGAGTAATAATAGTCCACGTTTTACAAACCGACCACCCATCTATATTTGCGATGGAATTCCAATTGCTTTTAACCATGTTGCATCAGACCCAGATGGAGACTCATTAGTTTATAGCTTGTGTGATCCATTTAATGGTTTAGATGCGTGTTGCCCAATTATAAACACAAATCCACCTTTACTGCCGACGGCACAATGTTCTAATCCACCGTCTTCTTGTCCAAACGTTAATACGCCTCAACCATATATAAGTGTACCATTTATTGCTCCTTATAGCTCGTCTTATCCAATGGCATCAAGTCCAGCCATTAATATAAATCCTAGCACTGGATTTTTAGATGGGGTTCCAAATATTCAAGGACAGTGGGTTGTTGGGGTTTGTGTGAGTGAATATAGGAACGGGCAATTGATTGGCGTCCATCATCGCGATTTTCAGTTTAATGTTATTCCCTGTCCATTTGTGGTTGTAGCAGATATTATATCTCAAACCACTACAAATAATGGGCAAGGCACAGGATATTGTAATGGTTTTACTATATCCTACTCCAATAATAGTTATAATGGAACTAGTTACCTTTGGGACTTTGGCGATCCAAATACATTGGCAGATACATCTAACGCTTACAATCCTACTTATACCTTCCCTTCGCCGGGAACCTACACAGTTACTTTGATTGTTAATCCAAATAGTGCATGTAGAGATACTGCCTACGAAGTTTTTAATGTTAACCCTTTACTTACTCCCGATTATCTAGCCCCATCTGCGCAATGTTTAAATGGCAATAGTTTTAACTTTAATGGAGGCGGTATCTTTCAAGGAACTGGAACTATTAATTGGAACTTTGGAGCAAATGCGACTCCAACATCAGCAAATACAGCAACCGTTAATAACGTATCATTCAACGCTCCGGGAGACTACCCAGTTGTTTTTACTGTTTCTGAAAACGGTTGCACCGCAACAGCAACAAAAACCGTTACTGTTTGGGAAAGTCCTGTGGCATCTATTGGAACCTATCCAAATTTAGGTTGCGACCCCCTCACCATAAATTTTAATAATACCAGTACTGCCGGAACTCCCTTGTCTATTTTATGGCAGTTTAGTGATGGTACAATATCAACAGCACAAAACCCAACACATGTTTTTACACCACCAGGCGTTTATGGTTTCTCTCTCTCAATAAGTACAAATCAAAATTGCGTGGCTACTAGCCAAATACTTGCTGCAAATAGTATTACCGTAATTACAACGCCAATTGCGGATTTTAACTATGTGTCTGCATCGGGCTTATGTTTTAATAACAATAATTTCTCGTTTACAAATGCCTCTCAGCAATTGAGTGCCACTGGAACACTATTTTGGACTTTTGGCGGCCCAGCTTCTACTCAAACATCTACGAGTCAAACTATATCAAATGTAACCTATAGTGTTGCAGGTTTATACCCCGTGACGTTAGTAGCCACAGACAATAATTGTTCGGATACCACTACTCAAACAATTGAACTCTATGAAAATCCAATAGCATCTATAGATCCAATAGTTGCTGTTGGTTGCGACCCTATGTCTATTCGTTTTCTCAACACGAGCACTGCGGCTTCAAACTTAAGCTATTTATGGAATTTTAGTGATGGAACAAGTTCAACTGAAGCAAGTCCAACTCATATATTTAGTCCGCCAGGTACTTATGATTATACTCTAAGTATAAAAACAAACAGCCAATGTATAGATAGTAGTCAAATTGTCTCTGTATCAAGTATAACAGTAAATCCGTCGCCAGTAGCTAGCTTTACCGCAACGCCAATGGTAACCACTATTTTTGATCCTGATATTTTCTTTTTTAATATGTCCCTTACAACAGATATCGTAAGTTGGTACTATGACTTTGCAGATGGATCTGGATCGTCAGACGTAAATCCAATTCACACTTATACTACCTGGGGTGATTATTACGTAACTCAAACCATTACTAATTCTTATGCTTGCCCTAATACAACTACTCTATTAGTTCGTATTTTACCTGAGTTTAGATTTTGGATACCAAATGCTTTCACACCAGGAAATAAAGATAATTTGAATGACATTTTTAAACCAATCGTTTTTGGCGTAAAAGACTATACCTTTATGATTTTTGACAGATGGGGGGAATTAATTTATAAAACAAATGATACCGAAGCTGGATGGAATGGCACCTATAAAGGTAAACCTTGTACCGACGATGTTTATATTTGGAAATGCGAATTCCAAAACATCGTGTCACAAGAACTAGAATCTCATGTTGGTCATGTGACATTAGTTAGATAACGCGCGTTGAATTAATAAATGGTTGTTCATAATCCCTATTACTTTTTTGATTTCATCTAAAAAAATTACTTTCTTTTGTTAGGTGAACATTTTATTTACAAAAATAAGAGACAAGCATGCGCTTTGGTATAAAGGAATTGTATTTGCTTTTTGCGTCGCCGTTTGCACATATCTTCTTCCTAAAAGCAATTCCTCACAAACGGCACACGTTAACGTTGGAGACGTTTGGTTAAATAATGACTTTATTTCAACAATTGATTTTTTGGTTAAGAAAACAAATGCAGAAATAACTACAGAAAAAAAAGAGTTAAAAAAACAAATCGTCTATTTTAAAAAAACACCTGGTAACATTAGTGCCTTGCTCTCAAATTTATCTAATTTACCTCATAATAAAGCAATAGACGTAAAAGTTCTTTTAGACAGTGTGTTTAATGTCGGCATCTATTTTTCAAACCAACAGAATATATATCAAGACTCAGTTATGTATATAGTGAGTAATAACGAAGTTGTACTTACCAAAAGACAAAAATTATTTGATAAACAAAAATTAAATCATATTCTATCACAGCAAATTGCTAATAACACTGTTGTGAACGAAATTGTTTCCCAAATACAGCCAAATATTACTTATGATGAAATATTGTCGAACGAAATGGCAACAGAAGATCCTGAAGTAAATTACATTTATAAGTCTAAAATTGTAAAAGGCGATGTGTTGTTACATAAAAATGATGTTGTAACAGAGGAACAATCTCAAATTTTAAAAAGCTATAATCAGGCCTTAACCGAACAAGAAATAGAAACATCACAACTATCAATTATTATAGGTCAATTTTTAGCTTGTGTTTTAGTATTAGGCATCATGATGTTGTTCTTGGCTTTTTTTAGAAAATCTATTTTCAGTCAAAACACACAGGTTACGTTTATATTTTTAATCATTTTACTGATTATTATTATTACAAGCATCGTTGCAAAATACAATGTTAACTACATTTATGCCGTTCCTTTTTGTTTAGTGCCGATATTGATTAGGGTTTTCTTTGATAGCCGAACTTCTCTATTTAATTTTTTAAATATTATTTTAATATGCGCTTTTTTTACCCCCGATAAATTCGAATTCGTATTTATACAGCTCATTGCTGGTATAGGAACCATATTTAGTGTAGCAGATATGGGCAAGCGCTCTAAATTATTTGTGTCGGCCTTACTTACTTTTGTGTTCTACGTGTTGGCATTTGTGGCCTACCATTTAATAAATAATACCCCGTTAGCCATTAGTAATATTCAAAGTTATGTACCATTTTTATTAAGCAGTGTATGTGTCTTATTTTCATTTCCTCTCATCTATATATTTGAAAAATTATTTGGTTTTGTATCTGATTTTACCTTACTAGAATTGTGCGATTTAAATTCCCCCTTGTTGCGTCAACTTTCACAAAAAATTCCTGGCACCTTTCAACACTCATTACAAGTAGCAAATTTAGCTGAAGAGGCGTGTTATAAAATTGGCGGCAATGCTTTGCTAGTAAGAACTGGTGCTATGTATCACGACATTGGAAAAATGAGTAACCCTCGTTTTTTTACTGAAAATCAAGTTGGTGAGGTCAGCCCACACGAAGATTTATCTGCAGAGGAAAGTGCGCAAATTATTATTGGTCATGTCATTAAAGGTGTAGAGATTGCTAAAGAAAATAAACTACCAGAAACCGTGATCGATTTTATCCGAACACATCACGGTACGACAACTACAAGGTATTTCTTATACAACTATAAAAAAGAACACGAAGGAGAAATAATTAACGAAGATTTATTCAGGTATCCAGGCCCAATTCCGTTTAGCAAAGAAACTGCTATTTTAATGATGGCGGATGGCGTAGAGGCTTCTTCGCGTAGTTTAAAAAAATATGATGCTATTGCTATTGACGAGTTGGTAGATAGAATTATCAATCATCAAATAAATGAAAATCAATTTATGAATGCCGATATTACATTCAGAGATATCAATCAAATTAAAAAAATATTTAAAAAACGATTGATGAATATTTATCATGTAAGGATTGAGTATCCAAGATAACTAACTAGTAAAGCTTTTTGAATAGCGATACAACTTCTTTTAACTCATTAATATTAATGTCTTTTTCTGGATTAATCTTATAAATTTTCATTTGTTTTCGTCCTTCGGAAAGAAGCTTGGGATGTGACACTTCATTGCCTTTTACAAAACTAATATGAATACTCCGTTTCTTAGGATTGTAATCTAAAAAAGAAAACCATTTTCCATCAAGATAATAAAAAGGCGTATTAAACTTTCGTTGATGTTGAAGCATCATATCATTCACAAAAAATTGATGCAGAAATAATAGAACCGACTGTTCGGGCTCTGGTAAAGACAAATAATAATTATCAATTAAGTCTTCCAATTAATAATCTCTATAAAAATTATGGATGCTAGATTTGATTCCAAAATAAATATAAGGAGATTGTAATTCATAGTTTAATTCATCCTTTACGCTACGTTGAATGTAACCTAACTCAAACCGCAAGTTCATTTGAGGAATCGCATAATATGTAAACTTGACGTCACTCTGCATAAATTTTAACTTGTTGCCTTGTGTCGTTTTATGTCCATATTCATACGGCCTAGTAACATAGCTAACAAAAACATTTTGCCCTAAATTAGATCCAAATGCATCCATACCTATAACTGCTGAAACTCCTTGAAAACTTAGCATCCAACGGTTTGATCTGTAACTTACAAAAGCTAAATACTCCTTAAAATTTGCGCCAAAAGGATGAGCTAATGCCTGACCATAATGCGTGTAATTTTGTTGCACACTTCCATGCGTGTAAGTGTAAGGTCGCACTTGATTATATTCTACTTGCAACGAAAGTCCTTTTACTTTAAAAGCGTTTACATATTTAGCTCCAAATTGCCAACCTTGTTTATTTGCCCACCAACCATTGCGTTTTCTTAGCTCTTTAAAGAAAAATTCATCTGCCACGGCCTGCGCATATATTTTTAAACTTTTAAATACTTTAAATGAGGCATTCAATCCCATCATGGAATTGTCTGGAGATCCAACCGAATACTCTTGTGGACGATAAAACACAATTGGATTTAAATAATTCACATCAAAAGTTCTAACACGATTTGTATCAGTGCCCTGCCAAATAACATTTTCAAAAAAAGAAATATTCAAATTTTTTAACGCATTAAAACTTAAATAATGAAAAGTTCCATATTTATTTTGCATGCTTTTTTGTGACCCATCGTATCTAGAAAAATCTCTTAGCCAAGAATACCAAACATTATATTGGATCCTCCAAATATTAGTGTTAATACCAAAATAGGGATTAGCAGTTGCAAAATCTGATAATAATAATGAACGGTATCCATCACCAACAAAATGTTTATCGTTACCTGCCTGAAAATTAAATATTTTGTTTGGACTATATGATAGATAGCCTGTTACATTAGAAAAGCTGTAACTACCATCTTTATTATTAAATGCTCTTCCCAATCCTGGTATTAACCCAGTGGATTGTACCACTGTATCAATAAACCCCGGATAAGTTACTCTCCCGCCAATAGCAGTTAACGCAAACGTAAAGTCGTTATTAATATTAAGTTTAGCGTGAGCGCCTCCAAAAGTTTCAGAAACAAATTTTGAAGATAACAAATCGTAACCGCCCTGTAAATCAATAATTGGCAACACTTGAAGATTGTACTGATTATGTTTGTTTGGCCCTTCATTATAGGTTTTACTTAAAAAGAAATTTTTGATAGGATAATGTAAATAACAAATTGCAGTATCAGAAAAATCTTGCAGCGTAGATGAAAGAAAGGGCTTAAATGAAGAATGTAATTCGAAACTTGGATTTGTGATATCCCAAGTATCTATAGTTTGTTGCGTTTCTTGATTGATGAAAATGTTCTGAGCTTGTGGGTCGTTTTGCGCTGACATACATAACGAAGAAACAGATAACATTGTTACTATGCTCCATTTTTTTGGCAACCAACTTATGTAGATTCTACTATTCAATTTTACTCTGACTTATATAGTTTTTTGCGTTGAGCCGACTTAAATGATAATTGAACAAACAAAATAAATAGACCGCTACAAGCTAAAACTGCTAATAACGATAAACTAGGGTTTAAATAATAACTTAATAAGGATACAGTAACCGTTACAAAACTGTATACATAAATAATTATAACCGTTTTTACGTGAGTATAACCGCAGTCTAATAAGCGATGATGCAAATGATTTCTATCCGCAGCAAATGGAGATTGTCCTTTTGCCGCTCTAATAATGAAAATTCTTAATGTATCTGTTAAAGGATATGTTAACGCTGCAATAACAATAATTGGCTTTGAAATATGAATCCAAAAATCATCTAATCGTGTCAATGGATATTCAATTAATTTAATGCTTAATACGCAAATGAACATCCCAATAATCAATGAGCCACTGTCGCCCATAAATATTTTTGCTGGTGAAAAATTAAATATTAAAAAACCAAGCAAGGCTCCAGATAAGGAAAAAGACAAAGACGCTAACGTATATTCATTAGCGAAAATAAACCAAACACCAAAAACAGAAGAAGCGATAAAGCCAACGCCTGCCGCTAAACCATCAATGCCATCAATTAAATTCATAGCATTTACAACCACGATATAAGTGAATAAAGATAGAAAGACACTTCCCCATTGTGGAATTTCTTCAACTCCAAAAATGCCATGAAGTCCCGTAATTCTAATGTCTCCCATTAACACTAAAATTAAACCAACTAAAATATTAGCAAATAATTTCTTTACCGGGGATGTTCCAATAATGTCATCCTTTACACCAACAAAAAATAAAACCAAACTTGTAGCTACTAAAATCTTAAACTCCTTTACAGATTCGTAAATTTGATCATATTCATGTAAGTCATCAATATTATACCATAAAGAAAAAGAAAACAATGTGGCCGCATAAATAATAATACCTCCAATAGTTGGGATAGCTCTTTTATGAACTTTTCTGTCCTCTGTTGGTAAATCAATCAATCGTTTCAAAACAGCCACTTTAATAAGTGCTGGAGTCGAGTATAAAACGACTGAAAACGCTGTAATAAATACTAAAATTAATATTGCCATATTTTATTTTTTAAAAATCGTAATAGGTGTTATATAAATTTGATTTTAAGCTAATTGTATAAAATGTTGTTTTATTGTCGGAAGCATCAAATCCATCAAAATCTTGAAATCTATAATTATACCCTAAAGATACATTAAAATTATATGCTGGATTAATGGTATACCCTAATTGAATTTTTGTAAAAGTATTGTTATACAAAGCGTAGTTCTTAAATGTCATATATTGCAAATTTAATTTTGCATTTAAAAAAGCTCTTCGAAATTTATAATCTCCTAATAATACTAATTCTTTCCCGTAACCGGGAGTGTATGCTAGGTTTTGATTATAGTGCGAAAAGCTTTGATTGCTATATGTTCCAAACGGACTGTTGTATGAACCTTCGGCGACATCATTATATTCTACTTGCAACATTAAATTTTTCAATTTGAAGGCGTCAAAATATTTAGCTCCTACTTGGTACCCGAAAGCATTTCCTATGGCAAAGGTATTGCTAAAATCATCTCCCATAAATTGACCATATACAGAAATTTTATTTGTTAGTTTTACATTAGCAGTGGCGCCAATCACAATATTGTTTTTACTATTTAAGCCGTAAAATCCAAGATTAGAAAAAATAACTGGATTAAAATATTGCCACTCTAGGCGTTGGCGATTCATACTGTCTGCTGCATTCCAAACCATGCCTTGAAATAATCCTATATTAATTCGTTTACTAGCATTAAAACTTAAATACTGAAACGATACTGCCTTTTTCTGAAATAAAGGTTCTGTATATTTTGGCGTTAATGCGCCGCCAGTAGTCAAATTCATCAATACAGCATAAATATTAGTGTATTGCAACCTGCCTTTCAACCATTCGGATGTAACGCGCAAATATGGATAATTAAAGGCATTATCACTCAAGAGTATTGAACGATAGCCGTTTCCAATTTTTTGTTTTCCGTGCCCTACCTGTATGTTCAATCTTTTGATAGGTTGATAGGAAATAAAGCCTGAAGAAAAAGCATAATCATACCCTGTTACTTTAAATACTTTATAACGTCCTTGCCCTGGAACCACTTTTGTTTGTTTATTAAAGTTGGAAATATAATACGGAAACTGGCTTTGGTTTTCTGAAAACATGGTTTCAAAATAAAAATCTTTACCAATACTTCCACTCGCTATAAAACCACGCGTATTTGTTGATATCCTTTGGTATTGAGCCGTATCGTAATAAGCAAAACCGAGTTCGGCATTCAATAGCGGATCAACTTTAAATTCATATTTACCTGTTTTTGATTTGATATGAATTAAATGATCGAAAAAGAATTTTTGAATGGCAATATCATCCGCTACATATTTAAATATCTTATGCGACGTGTCTGCTACAAATTCATACTTTTTATTAAAAAAAGGAATATACGGTTGGATGCTTGAATGCGTTTGTTCAGAATCTAATCTGGCTAATTGTTTTTGAGTAAGGTTATTAAAAAAATAATCGTTTGGTAAATTGTAGAATTGAGATTTTAAAGAAATAGTTGTAAGGAGCAAGATATAAGGTGTAAACTTAATACATCTAAACAATTGAATTTTTATTTTATGTAAAATGATCACCTATTGTTTAGTCTTTTATATTAATACTTTTTACTTTAATACTAAAACCTACCAAGCTTTAACGCCTTCTTTTTTCTTAAAATCATCATACACTTGTTTAATGCCTTCTGGCAATTCAATTTTATGTTTCCATCCTAAAGAATGCAAATAAGACACGTCCATTAATTTTCTGGGCGTTCCATCTGGTTTAGATAAATCATGGACAATCTCTCCTTTGTAACCAACAATATCTTTAATTAATAAGGCTAAATCTTTAATAGTTAAATCTGTGCCTGAACCAATATTTACAAATTGTTCGCCATCATAAGTATTCATTAAAAACACACAGGCGTCTCCTAAATCATCGGCATGTAAAAATTCACGCATTGGTGTTCCCGTCCCCCACATTTCTACAGATGGTAAATTATTTTCTTTAGCATCATGAAACTTTCTGATTAATGCTGGTAACACATGTGAGTTATTTAAATTGTAATTATCATTTGGGCCATACATGTTTGTTGGCATCACCGAAATAAAATTACAACCATATTGACGTTTGTAGCTTTCACACATTTTAATACCAGCAATTTTTGCAATGGCATAAGGTTCGTTTGTTTCTTCTAAAAGACCCGTCAATAAATATTCTTCTTTTAAGGGTTGAGGAGCCATTTTTGGGTAAATACAAGAACTACCTAAAAACATTAATTTCTTAACTCCATGTACATAAGCATTATGAATCACATTATTTTGAATCATTAAATTCTCGTATATGAAATCTGCTCTGTAAATATTATTGGCTTGAATGCCTCCAACTTTCGCTGCTGCTAAAAAAACATACTCTGGTTTTTCGTTAGCAAAAAAATCACTAACGGCTTGCGAATTGCGTAGATCTACCTCTTTAGATGTACGTGTAATTATATTTGTATAACCTTTGTTTTGTAGGTTACGCATAATAGCAGAACCTACCATTCCACGGTGACCGGCTATGTATATTTTGGAATTACTTTCCATATTGTCTTTTCTATACTTTAAAAAAGCCCCCGCCAGCTGGCGGGGGCTAAATTTTATTCTTTATAATTCAAAATTTTATGCCCGCCGTCTAATAAATATTTATCGCGTTTAAATATTTCTACATCAGAGGCTACCATTTCTTTGCAAAGCTCAGCAACAGTGTAAGTTGGAGTCCAACCCATATTTGTTTTTGCTTTAGTGGCATCGCCTACTAACAATTCAACCTCAGCAGGACGATAATATTTTGGATCAATCTCTACTAGTACTTTGCCAGTAGCAACATCAATTCCTTTTTCGTTTTCTGCTTTACCTTCCCACTTTAAAGTAATTCCAACTTCGGCAAAAGACATATTAATAAATTCGCGTACTGTGATTTTAATACCTGTTGCTAAAACATAATCTTCTGCAACATCTTGCTGCAACATGCGCCACATACCTTCTACATAATCTTTTGCGTGACCCCAATCTCTTTCCGAGTCAATATTTCCCATAAATAGTTTGTCTTGTAATCCCAAACTAATTTTAGCAGCTGCACGAGTAATTTTGCGTGTTACAAAAGTTTCGCCACGTAATGGACTTTCATGATTAAATAAAATACCATTACAAGCAAACATTCCGTACGCTTCGCGATAATTTTTAGTAATCCAAAAAGCATATAATTTAGCTACACCATAAGGGCTACGAGGATAAAATGGAGTTGTTTCGCGCTGAGGAACTTCTTGAACTAAACCATACAACTCAGAAGTAGACGCTTGATAAAAACGCGTTTTCTTTTCTAATCCTAAAATACGTATCGCTTCTAAAATCCTTAAAGTACCAATACCATCTGCATTAGCTGTATATTCTGGTGTATCAAAACTTACCTTTACGTGGCTCATCGCCGCTAAATTGTAAATCTCGTCAGGTTGAACTTCTTGTACAATTCTAATTAAATTAGTACTATCTGTTAAATCGCCATGATGCAATTTAAAGTTGACATGTTTTTCATGTTGATCTTGATATAAATGATCAATTCTATCTGTATTAAATAATGAACTTCTGCGTTTTACTCCGTGTACCGTGTACCCTTTGCTCAATAGTAATTCCGACAGATATGCGCCGTCTTGACCTGTTACTCCTGTAATTAATGCTACTTTACCCATATTTTATGTTATAGAATAGCAATATTACGAAAAATTAACGAAAAAATGGTGCGATTTTTATGGGATTTAGCCTTTGTAAAACGAAGTTTTTTAATAGCTTTGCTAATCTAAAAAAACAATAATGAAATCTACATTTGGCAAACAAAACTATCAAATTTTAATTGGAGGAGTTGTATTAATTATTCTTGGATATTTATTAATGATTGGTGGTGGTAGCGAAGATCCAAATGTATTTAATCCTGCTATTTTTGATACACAACGTATTACTATTGCTCCAATGGTTTGTTTATTAGGTTTTGTAACAATTATTGTTGCCATTATGTGGCGTCCAAAAACTAAAAACGAGGAAGCTTAATTCTTCTTTTTTATTCTATTTTTCATGACGTATTTCGAAGCGCTAATTATTGCCATTATTGAAGGTTTAACTGAGTTTTTACCTATTTCTTCAACTGGACACATGATGATTGCGACTGCCTTATTAGGCATTAAAGCAACTCCTTTTGTAAAATTATTTACCATCGCCATTCAATTAGGTGCTATTTTATCTGTGGTAGTTTTATATTTTAAACGATTCTTTAGATCATTTGATTTTTATACCAAATTAGTGGTAGCCTTTATTCCTGCTGCAATTTTTGGAGTATTGTTAGGCGATTATATTGATGCAGCTCTCGAAAATTTAATGGGAGTTGCTGTTGCGTTATTTATTGGAGGAATTGTATTATTGTTTGTAGATAAATGGTTTAAGAACAATAACCAAGATGCAGAAAAAGATATTACTTATCCTAAAGCTTTAAAAATTGGATTGCTTCAATGCTTGGCTATGTGGCCTGGGATGAGCCGAAGTGCTTGCACGATTATTGGAGGAATGACCCAAGGTTTAACACGCAAAAACGCCGCTGAGTTTTCGTTCTTTTTAGCAGTACCAACCATGTTTGCCGCTACCGCTAAAAAATTATTGGATTTTTATAAAGAAGGAATCTCTTTAAACGGACAAGAAATTAATATTTTGATTTTTGGAAATGTAATAGCCTTTATAGTAGCTCTTCTAGCAATTAAATCATTTATTGGATTTTTAAACAAGTATGGATTTAAAGGCTTTGGTTGGTACAGAATTATTGTAGGAGGAATATTAATTGTTTTATTTCTGTTAAAAGTTCCTATCGAAATTATATAGCTGGGCGTGTCCCTCCTAAAGTCGGGTCGTGCTTTCGGCACTCGCTTTTTTATTTGTCCTACGGAGCAAATAAAAAGAGCTCAAACAAAGCCTCAATCACTCACGCAAACTATAATTAAAACTAGAAGTTGTTTCCAATGGAAGCTTATTTGCGCGAAGGATTGAAGTGTAAATCCTTTTTGCTTTTTTGCAAAAAGATTGCAACGCAAAGCCTGACCGCTTTTCGCGGTCGCGCCAAAATCTACTTTAAAACCAATAAATTAAACTTGCTTTTTCTACAAAATAATATTCTCTTAATAAGGAATAATAGCAATGCCGATAGAATAAGGGTTAATGCCTTTTGGTCCTTTACTTGTAAATACTTCGCTAAAATAATAACTAGCCGTTAAACAAACCTGTTCTACTCCAATTCTAAAAACTACTCCATAACGCCAAGGATTAACATTTTTAATATTATATAATCGTATTCGTCCATCCGCATCATCACTCTTTTTAAAATTAGACATCACATAACCCACTTTAACGCCAAGCATCATTTTAAATACAGTGGTTGTTTTTGTTCTAAACCTTAATTCTAAAGGGATTTCTACACTGCGCTCGTTATATTTATTGGCTGTATAAGGAATTGTTTTTGGCGCTATAAAGGTTGTAGGATTTTGATTCGTACTATCTAATTGATAGATAATATCAGCATTAGAACTAAAATTATGGAAATAAAATCCTAAGCCGTAACCAAAACTAAAATTTGAATTTTTAATAGGCTTATCAAACAAAGTGTAAAAACTAAAGCCAATACATTTCCAATCAGGCTTTATGCCTTTTGGTATTCCGCGCCAACTTGTGTAATTAGGTTCTAAAATAAGTCTGTCTTTTGGGTCTGACTTATAATTTTTAAGATCGAACTCCGAAGCCAATTTTTTAAGTTTAGACGTGTCTTTTTGCGCTTGTATGTAAAAGCACAGCATTACCATCACTAAACTATACAAAACTTTTTTCATTGTCATCATCCAAAAGTAAGGGCTTTTTAGGAGATAAAAAAACAAATTAAGCTTAGTCTATTTGAGCCTAATTTACGTACCTTTGTACTCCAAATTTTAATTGAATGGCAAAAGCAGGTCCAATTGTTTGTTCGTTTTGCGGACGAGACAAAAAAGAAGTAAAAGTTTTAATTGCAGGAGTAACCGGTCATATTTGTGACGTGTGTATTTCGCAAGCATTTAAAATTGTGAGTGAAGAAGCAGGAGCTCAAGGCAATCAACAAGTACAACATGCTTTAAGCGTATTGAAACCTCATGCTATTAAAAAACATTTGGACGAATATATTATTGGACAAGACGAGGCTAAAAAAATATTAAGTGTAGCGGTTTACAATCACTTTAAGCGTGTAGCGCATGTAGCTGATACCAAAGAAGAAATTGAAATAGATAAATCAAATGTTATTTTGGTGGGTGAAACTGGAACAGGTAAAACCTTAATGGCTCGTACCATTGCTAAATTATTAAATGTACCATTTTGTATTGCTGATGCTACTGTGTTAACAGAAGCTGGTTATGTGGGCGAAGATGTTGAAAATGTATTAACTCGTTTATTACAAGCTGCTGATTATGATGTGCCAAGTGCAGAACGCGGTATTGTGTTTATTGATGAAATTGATAAAATTGCCCGCAAAAGCGATAATCCTTCTATTACACGCGATGTAAGCGGCGAAGGTGTGCAACAAGCGATGTTGAAATTATTAGAAGGCTCGGTAGTGAATGTGCCACCACAAGGTGGACGAAAACATCCAGATGCAAAAATGATACAAGTAAACACTAAAAATATTTTATTTATTTGCGGTGGTGCATTTGATGGTATTGACAAAAAAATTGCACAACGTTTAAATACACAAGCTGTTGGTTATTCGGCTTCTGTAGCTAAAGACGAAATTGATAAAGCCAACTTATTACAATACGTGTCTCCACAAGATTTAAAATCTTTTGGTTTAATTCCCGAATTAATAGGGCGCTTGCCTGTTTTAACTTACTTAAAACCTTTAGATAAGGCTACGCTTCGCTCCATATTAACGGAGCCGAAAAATGCTTTAATTAAACAATACAAGCATTTGTTTAAAATGGAAGGCATTAAATTAGAGTTTGATGAAGATGTATTAAACTTAATAGTTGACAAAGCCCTAGAATTTAAATTAGGTGCTCGTGGCTTACGTGGTATTTGCGAATCTATTATGGTAGATTTTATGTTTGATGCACCAAGCGACGAGAAAGCTCCTAAAAACTTAACAATTACTTTGGATTACGCTTTAGAGAAATTAAAAAGTGCTAGGTTAACGCAGTTACATGTGGCTTAGCTTCAACTTCGCTCAGATAATCTTATAACAAAAGCCCCTCTGTAAATTATTACTAAGGGGCTTTTATTCAATATTATTTACTAATTTACCACGACAAGTTTCTTAGACATTAAGTTTTTTCCATCTCCCTTGATGGTATAAAAATAAACTCCGTTCTCTAAATTTAAATTATCAATATTAAGCGTTTTTTCTTCTGGGCTTAAGTTATAGATACCCATCATTTTTCCTTGAGCATCAAATATTTCTAATGTAATTGATTTAAATTCAACTAAACTGTAAGCTATTGATAAATTACCGTATGTTGGATTAGGAAAAACAGCAATAGCATGTTCGTTTGCATATACAACTTCGCTTTTTTGCGTTGGGTTTATTTTTCTAGCAGTTGATGATGTTTGTTTAGGTATGTTACTATATTTTTCAGTACATAGTTTTATTTGTTCTAATGCTTCATAAACTGGAATATTACCATTAATAGCTTCTATTTCTGTACTCCATATACATCTAAAGTTTTCATACATATTTACGTGAGTTGCTTTTGGCGAACTAGCAATAATATTATTTACAAGATTTAATGCGAGTTGACGATTATCAGAAATGCGATAAATCATTGCCTTATCCAACAATATCAAATCATTAATTTCTTTGTAATCTGTTTCTGAAATACTTTTTCTGCCTGCTCTTAATGCACAAATGGTATGCAAATCATTAAATCTACTTTGTAATGTCGCTGGCATTGGGTTAAATGTAATAGCGGAATCTCTGTGCCATTCAGCTAACTGTGCAACACAAGTAAACAATTTTTGATAGGCTAATTCTAGTAAATATTTATCAACAGAGTTAGTAACTGGAGTTGCATAATTATAAGTTAAACATTCCGTTAATAAATCCGCTGCTTGATTTACCTTATTACTATTTTGCATCTTATCCATTTTGTTTAATGAAAATTGTAACGCTTTTTGTAATTTTTTGTTATAAAAAGAAGCTGTTGTTATGATCGATGAATTACTATTATCATCTAATGGATGAACCGCTATACGACAAGGTGCCCCATTACAATTTGTGCCTCCACCTCCATTCGTCGGACAAGTGACTAAACTTGTATTTGTTAAAACATTTCCTGTAAATACAGATGCTGAATCGATAATAGGATTATTCAAATCAGTTAAATCAATTTTCCTTACTTTGTTTTGTCTGTTTTCAATGGCATCTGTTGCAGAACCTAAAGGACGCCAAAAATTTTGTTCAGCAAAAATTTGATAATTATGGGATGGTGGTAGCGGATTAAAATCCACAAAATTTATCAAACTACCTTCCATAATGGTTGGGCAAATAAAATATCCAGGTGTAAATGGAAAGTGATTTACAGGTGGAACCCAAGTGCATGGACCGCCATTTGCTATCTGAAAATTATTGAAACCTTGATCTGCATCAAATGCATTGGCTTCCATAAATTGAGCAAATGTCCCGCAATTATTTGCATTATTGTAACCTGCGCCCAATAAATCACTCATGTTTACTTTTGCATTATCTACAGCGAGCAAACCCACAACATTATTTTGTAAGTCATTACACTTTAATTTTATATTTGAATTGTTTGTTATTAAGGCGTAATCAACATTATTAACTGTGTTTTTTTGTATATCAAATTCGACATTGGCACCATGTGTACCTATACCAAGAGCATAGTAGTTGGTTTGATTTTGACTATTTGTGTTTACAATGTTATTACTAATGAAACTATTAGCAGTAGCATCAACAGATTCTATAGGATCAGCAACGTTTAAAAAATTATTATTTGAAGTATTCATACCACCACCGTATGTTAATACGCCATTAGTACAGTCAAAAAAGTAACAATTAATAACGCCAGTTAATTTTGTACCGCTATAAAATAATGCGCCAGTAATACCTCTATGAAGCTTTATAAAATCACATTTATTGATGACACATGTTGATTGTCCAAAAACTAAAAGCCCTCGTCCTGCTCTTCCATTTATAACATTCCCTCTAGTAAATGTACTATTGTTTATAAAAGTAGGTCTGTCTGTTTCAAGTTGCGCATCATTATCATTAAAATCGACTTGACATTTAGCCATTACAAATTGTGTTAAGTTTTTTGGGATAGCGACATTTATCTGGCTAATGTCAATCATTTTATCTGTTTTACTTTGTCCTTGTAAATTTATGCGAGCATTAGTACCACAAGTAATATGCGCATTGTTTGGTGCCCAGTTATCCCACCAAACTCCTTGCCCACGATTAAATTTAATGTAACCGCTATTACTACCAGGATATGTAAAGCCAAAGGTTGCATTATCGCCAATGTGCACTCTTCCGTTAATTTCTAAAACTGCATTATCTCCCTTTAATTGAATAACGGCTCCTTGATTGTAAGTTAACAAACCATTAATCGTTGCATTTGGATTGCTTAAATTGGCTTGGATAATTACTTGCCCTCCATCCTCTACAATTAATTTACTGCCGTTGTTTAATTCTAAAAAAGCGCCTGGTTCGATGACTAATTTACCTCCTGAACGAACGATTATTTTTGCGTTTGCATTTGTTGCTTTTAATGATGCTCCTTTTTGGATAATAACTTTTGTATTATTTGTTACATCTAAAGTCCCATTATTATCAATATTTATTTGGCTACCATTTCTAACAATAATTTTGACAGAATCTATCGCATTTAGATTATTTCCATTTTTAAAAGTGCCTCCATTAGAAACATCAACCGTAGAATTACATAATATCAATGTCGTTTTATTATTTATTGTTCCACCCGCCTTAATATTTATTGGATGCGTAATAAATTCATCTAAATAAATACTAAAATTAGAGTATTGAGGAAACCTTCTAACGACGTTTACATTTGTATTAATGTCTGTTGATGATAAAGGTGTTAATCCTTTTTCAATAGCTGGGTTATTATTACAATCGCAAGCAGTGGAAGCATCATAACTAGGTAAAGTAGTTTGATTTTTATAATAAAGATGGTATAAATTATACAATATCATATAATCCATACCAATATAATCGCCCGTAAAATTTTCATCTGGAGTACTTGTATATAAGGGATGTTCCCATCTATCAGATGTATTCCACTCAGCACTATAATTACTTATATTATCATATTTATAAGGACCATTACATGGCGCGGATGCTAATATTGTTTCATAAAAACTTTGCGAATTAGACGCTGCATTTCCATTTAAAACAGCATCGGCTAGATCAAAAGGATACATTTTATAGGGCATTGCTTTACTTAAAATATTATTATGAGTCCAACTATTTCCCGTAACAGCTAAGTATAAGGACATTAGAGCTGTATTTGGTTGTACAATTCCTCCTGGACCTGTAATAAAATTTTTATCGGTAGTAAAACACAAATCATCTCCATTATTAAACGTTTGTTTAATAATATTTGGTAAACCTAAACATGTTTCCTGAGGAAAATCTACTCCTATATTATTTGGATTAGGCACAAAGGTTTCTAAGTTATCCCAAACATTTGCTTTGATTGTGCTTAACGGTATTGTTGCATCATACGCTGCACCATAATATCCATCGCCAGGTTGATCCACTTCTTTATGTCTAACACCAATTCCTACCCAACTATTACCACCCACTATTCGATCGGCAGCAGAAGCTATACCATATGCTAACGGCCGAGGTTCTGAACCTGCATGATCTCTTAATCCTGTTACTGGGTTTACTAAAATCCAATTTGCCCTTACATCTCCATCTGCATGAGCACCTAGGTGTCGTTCTGTTTGCCAGTTAGCATCAGGATGCAAACTATGAAAAATGGTTAATTGTCCCATTATTCTATTTACAATTGCTTTAGCTTCTGATACTAAATTTATTGGGGCATCAGCTGGAGTAGGTTGAACAGTTAAATTAGCAGGTATCATATCTACAACATAACGTAATCCATAAAATATATCTATTAACTGATCCTGACTTACCTCGTTTTCGGTACTTTTTGCCCAACCAGATGGAAATGCATTTGAAAAACTACTATTAATTGCACTTAAATTATATCTATCATCCTTAACCGTGGCGTATTGGCTAGTCCAATTATCTTTAAAATTAGCAGGCACATCATCTCTTATGAAAAAACCGTCTCGAAAATTACCAGAAATATTAATATCATAATAATGTCTATCTACATCATCTAACCTATTAAAGGCATTAATAGCATAATACAATTCGTTTAAAGTCCCTTTTGTTGGTTTATTTTCGGAGTCAGATATTTTATACTCCATTGCCAAAACAGCATAATACATCCCCAACCAACTGGTAGCATCACCCCAATTCATAACCACATCATTATTATTAGGATAGCTGTAAAACCAATTGGCAGGCACACTCTCGCCTTGGTCAGGCCCAATTTTTATAAAGTAACGTTTCATGCGTTCCCTATAATTCCAATATTTTTCGTGGTTTGCTTTTTGTGTAGCAGTTTGCGCTATTGTATTACCTAGCATTAAGGCAAAACAAATACAGGCCAATAATTTTGGCAAATTGTTTTTTTGTTTCATAAAATTGTTTTTAAGGGAACGTTTTATTTATTGTACTATATTATATCGTATTAAATTCCACACTTTATTGCTGTCGGGTAATTCTTTTCTTATCATTCCAATATTAGGCGCAAAATAAGTGTTAGTTTTATTTTCAAAATGTTGGTAATTAATAAAATAATAACTCGAGAAATCTCTTGAATGTTTATACTTAATAACATTTGAATAGGTAATGCTGCTTAATTGAATAGTTGGTATTTGCTGTAAAAAGGTACAATTATCTTGGGTAATGTAACTCATTACTTTGTTATTAATAAATGGGCTATGTAATTTTACATATTGACCAATATACCCAGTAGAATCAATTACACTTTCTAAAACCATGTTAGAATTACTTGCAATTTGAAAAGTCGTATTAAATTCTATATAGTTATTAGATCGATATTTACTACTAAAAGTACGGTATAAATACACGGGGCAAATATTAAAGGTATTTGTAGGTTTTTCAAAAGTGTCGGTTGTTTCTGTATATTGATAAACCCAAACGCTATCTAGGATACCTGAAGTACTATCTTGATAAACCCAATAAGTTCCGGGTTTAAAGATACAATATTCTTTAACTGGCTGGCTAGGTTCAACGTTTGTATAAACTACTGGCTCAGGCTGTTTTTCCTTACACTTTTGGCAGCCTGTAAGGCAAATACTTATAAATAATATATATACAATCTTTCTCATTGTCGTCTGTTTTATGTTACCTAAAGTTAACACATTTTGTTTTGCAATACAAAGGTATAATGGGCATTTTAAAATTACCCTACCATTCAAGCAGTTTTTAGCACATTTTTAATTTTTTAAAAAAAGAGTCATGGTTTCAGATAAAAATTAAATAAAATTATATCTGCACAATTGTAAGTTATTTCTTCTACATAAACCTCCGTATAAATACGTATTTTTGTCTACGTATTTATACGGAGAGATTTTCGAAAAATGATTGATAATTTTACTTCTAAAACATTGGATGTGACGATAAAATTAAGCCTTTCGAAGGTTAGCATAAAATTTGAACCCACACGAGTATTTAAAATCAAATAAAATTCGTGATCCTTAAATGTTCTTATTATCATAAAAAAGCCCTCTGTAAAGTGTTACAGAGGGCTTTTAAATTTGCGTTAATTTTATTTCTTTACTCTTACTAATTTAATTACTTTAATTTTATCTAAAAATAAAATGATTGGATAAGTTGGGTCAAATTCAAACCACTTAGCAGCAAAGTTTGGTTTTGCTCCTGCATGGTGATGGTTGTTTTGAAATAATTCTCCCATTAATAAAAAATCCCAAAACAAGGTGTTTTTTGATTTATCACCTTCTTCAAAGTTACGGTAACCGTATTTATGTCCTGCCCAATTTACAATAGCACCTTGGATTGGTCCCATTAAAAAATGGATTGGTAATAATAAAAATATGGTCCAATGATAACCTGGTACGTAAATAAAAACTAACAAATACACTACAAAGTACAATGTACCAAATCCAATTCGTGTAAACCAACTATCTGCTACTTTATCAATGGCTGGGTATTCAGGAAAATTACGGTCAAATTTTTCTTCAATTACTACACGTTTGTTTAATACATCATTGTATATTTTTTTTGTGTGCATCATCATTGTGTACACATCTTTAAAAAAGTGTGGTGTGTGAGGATCTTTTTCAGTATCGCTATAAGCATGGTGCATACGGTGTAAAATTGCATAAGCACGTGCATTTAAATAAGAAGAGCCTTGTGTAACCCAAGAAAAAACATAAAAGAATTTTTCCCAAAATTTATTCATTGTAAACATTTTATGCGCACTATAACGGTGTAAGAAAAATGTTTGCCCGAATAGAGAAAGATACCAGTGAAGAATTAAGAATAGAAGAATGATCATTGTAGTGGTTTTAGTTCAAATGCAAATGTCAGCATTAAAAACGATTATTCATCATGTTTCATCGAAAACATAAGGTTAAACAATTGTAAAAACCGTATTTCTAACAACAAATAAAAAACCCTCAACAAAATTGTTGAGGGTTTTAAAAATATGGTAAAACAAATTATCCGTTTAGTGCTTCAGCGCCTGCAACGATTTCTAAAATCTCAGTTGTAATAGCCGTTTGACGAGCTTTGTTATAACTGATTTTTAAGTCACGTAACATATCTTTCGCATTGTCGGTTGCTTTATGCATAGCTGTCATACGAGCACCGTGCTCAGATGCTAATGAATCTAATAAAGCTTTATAGAATTGCGTTTTCAATGAACGAGGAATTAAATCGCTTACGATAAATTCTTTGCTTGGTTCAAAAATATAATCTGTGTTTGATGATGTGCCTGCAGACGCAGTTGCTTCAACTGGTAAAAATTGTTCCGCTTGCACAATTTGTACCGCTGCATTTTTAAATTGGTTATACACCAACACCACTTTATCAAAATCTTTTAATACAAAGGCGTCCATTACTCTTTCGGCAATTGGTGCAACTGTATTATAATTCAAATTATCAAATACTTCGTTTACATTATGTGGTAAATGAGAACCATGAATAATATAATCTGTACGTTTAAATGCATCCGTTACTTTTTTACCTATTGGTAATACAGTAATTGTACATCCATTATATTCGTTATTAATTAAACTCCATGTTTTTTTAATCACGTTAGCATTAAAACCACCCGCTAATCCACGATTAGAAGAAATAGCAATTAATAATACATTTTTTGGTGCAGATTTACGTGCGTAAGCATTTTCAGAAGTATCCAAACTTGAACTTACGTTTTGTAAAATTTCTTGCAATTTGTTAGCGTAAGGACGCATTTGCGTAATTGCATCTTGCGCACGTTTCAATTTAGCAGCACTCACCATTTTCATGGCACTAGTAATCTGCATGGTTGAACCAACGGATACAATTCTATTTCTTACTTCTTTTAAATTTGGCATGTTTATTTAAGATTTTAGAAGTCAGATTTAAAGTTTATAAACCTGACTTCTTAATTCTAACTTCTTAATTATACTTAGCTGATAATTCTTTTGCAGTTGCTTCTAACACACTTGTAATCGAATCATCAAATTTACCTGCTTTTAAAGCATCTAATTGCTCTTTGTTTTTACGCTCGCAAACATCTAAGAATTCTTTTTCAAATTCTTTCACTCTGTTTACTGGAACGTTACGTAATAAGTTTTTAGTTCCTAAGTAAATAATAGCAATTTGTTGTTCAACACGTAGTGGCGAAGCGTTAGCTTGTTTCAATATTTCCACGTTACGAGCACCTTTATCTAATACTGATTTTGTTGCAGCATCTAAGTCAGAACCAAACTTTGCAAACGCTTCTAATTCGCGGTATTGAGCTTGATCTAATTTTAAAGTACCTGCTACTTTTTTCATCGATTTAATTTGAGCATTACCACCAACACGAGATACAGAAATACCTACGTTAATTGCTGGACGAACACCAGAGTTAAATAAATTCGACTCTAAGAAAATTTGTCCATCCGTAATCGAAATTACGTTTGTTGGAATGTATGCAGAAACGTCACCTGCTTGTGTTTCAATAATTGGTAAAGCTGTTAATGAACCACCACCTTTAACAATCGGTTTTAACGACTCAGGTAAATCATTCATGTTACGAGCAATATCATCAGAAGCATTGATTTTAGCAGCACGTTCTAATAATCTACTGTGAAGGTAGAAAACGTCACCAGGATACGCCTCACGTCCAGGAGGACGACGTAATAATAATGACACCTCACGGTAAGCAACTGCTTGTTTAGATAAATCATCATACACGATTAATGCTGGACGACCAGTATCTCTAAAGAACTCACCCACTGCTGCACCAGCAAATGGAGCGTAGAATTGCATTGGAGCAGGATCAGAAGCGTTAGCCGCAACTACTACTGTGTAAGCCATTGCACCATTTTCTTCTAACGTACGAACAACGTTCGCCACAGTAGAACCTTTTTGAGCAATTGCTACATATATACAGAATACAGGTTTTCCTGCATCATAAAATTCTTTTTGATTGATAATAGTATCTAACGCTACTGTAGTTTTACCAGTTTGACGGTCACCAATGATTAACTCACGTTGTCCACGTCCAATTGGAATCATCGCGTCAATTGCTTTGATACCTGTTTGTAAAGGCTCAGTAACTGGCTGACGGTAAATTACACCTGGTGCTTTACGCTCTAAAGGTAATTCATAAGTCGTTCCTTGAATTGGTCCTTTACCATCAATAGGATTTCCTAAAGTATCGATAACACGACCTAACATTCCTTCACCAACTTTGATAGAAGCAATACGACCAGTACGTTTTACCGAAGAACCTTCGCTAATTCCAGTACTTGCACCTAATAATACGGCACCTACGTTATCTTCTTCCAAGTTTAATACAATTCCTTGTAAACCTGTTTCGAATTCAATCAACTCACCTGATTGAACTTTAGATAAACCGTAAATACGAGCGATACCATCACCTACTTGTAATACAGATCCAACTTCTTCTAATTCAGCTTCCGATTTGAAACCTGATAATTGTTGTCTTAAAATTGCAGATACTTCTGCTGGTTTTACTTCAGCCATTTTATTGTATGGTTAATTATTAATTTAATGCTTTGTTTGTTAATTCTTTTTTCAAGTTCGATAATTGACGAGCAACTGATTTATCTAATTGTTTATCGCCAATTTTTAAAATAAATCCTCCAATGATATTCGCGTCTACTTTCTCTACCAATTCAACTTCTCCGCTTAATTGAGATTTTACTAAATCTAATGCTTTTTGTTTAGTAGCAGCATCTAAGCCGTTAGCCGATGTAACTACTGCTGTTAAAATATTTTTGTGAGAACGGTATTGCTCAATAAATTCATTTGCCATTTCTGGGATAACATTCTCTCTTCTTTTAGAAGCTACAATCGTTAAAAATCCAGAAGTAATCGCATTAAACTTTCCATCAAAAACTGCTTTTATTGTTGCAATTTTTTTGTCAGATTTAATGATAGGGCTATTTAAAAAGGTAATAAATTCTCTAGAGTTTTCGCATACATCTTTTACTTGAAGCATATCAGCATAAACAGCCTCTAATTGGCCCTTTTCAACTGATAAGTCGAGTAATGATTTAGCGTATCTTGATGCAACTATCATGATTAGTTAAGGTTTACGTCTTTCATTAAGTTGTTTACTAATGCTTTTTGTTTTTCATCGCTTGATAATTCGCTACGTAAAATTTTCTCAGCGATTTCAATTGATAAAGTAGCTACTTGATTTTTTAATTCAGCAACTGCTGCATTTTTTTCGTTAGTGATTTGTTCACGAGCAGATGACATAATACGATCCGCTTCTGCTTGAGATTTAGCTTTTGCTTCAGCAATGATTGCGTCTTTTGTGTCGCGTGCTTCTTTTAATAAGTTATCGCGCTCGGCACGAGCTTCAGCTAAAATCT